>JAABUP010000714.1_pt1 | contig 71299 bp, 86 predicted proteins | sample 5559201 | NCBI WGS metagenome assembly JAABUP01 (sample SAMN10711887, study PRJNA513373) | rock metagenome | isolation source: Antarctica rocks | place: Antarctica | reverse complement strand
GCACGGGGGTTCCAGGTTGCAGGGCCTGCCAGGGCTGGGGTATCAGTATGACTGGTGGCTGTGTGACTGCCTGTGCAACATTCAGAAAGTAGTTGGGACAGTACAAAACATGAGCGGCAACATGCATTGCGACGGTCTGTGACAACGGCTGAAAATGCCAGACAGCAAACCAGCAATTCAGATTGTGTTCACGCACCAACACCGAGGGGGGCAAAAACAGTTAGATTTTGCTTGTTTGCCTTGTTTTCCAAAGTCTTATAGTATCCCCTCTATAGAGTCTTTCATTTCTGTTACACAAAATTCTTCCCACTGTCTTGTCCCTATTGCCAGAAGAAACCTCAGACTCAGGTAACAAGCCATGCGTCGCCATCAAAACAGTAGTATATGCACAGCAGATGAATGGCTTATTCCCAGGGGCTAGTAGGGGGACCCCCCCCGCCATCCCCTGACAGCACATGGTGTACACAAACCAACAGGGGAGCACCCCCTCACACCCCCCCCCCCCCCTTACAACACGGGTAACGCTGTAGTACCGCAAGACTACACCATGACAATACCACAGCACTGCAGGTTTGTCATGCCAATTGCTGCTGTGGTAATAAAAACTACAATAATAATAATGCTATTTGACATATGTATCACTTCCCATGGAAGCAGCAGCAGGGGCTTACCAGGGCCAGGGGTGGGGCTGTGCGACTGTGCGTACCCCGGTGATGAGCATTGCCTGCACCTCCTCTACCTCTTCTTCTCTTCACTCCCTCATGGTAGTCAACCTTTGCCTGCACGGTCATGTGACGCACATGTACGTGCGTGCGTAGGTGCGTACGTGTGTGCGTAGGTGCGTACGTGTGCGCGTGCATGCATGTGTATGTATGCATATTTTGTGTATGCATGTCATTGTTGTACATATGAGGGTGTGCTGTACAGCCAATGCTGCATGAGTTTAGCAGATGATGTCTCAGCGGCATCTGGCAATGTAACGAACGGCTTTAGGGTTTCTGAACCACTCAGCACATCCTGCAACGATTGCAACTTGTAGGCTTTACACAGAAAGGATTTGGGGTTCACACAGAAAATGTATGGAGCCCTATATACACACATATGAACCATGTGCATACATACATACATACATACATACATACATACATACATACATACATACATACATACATACATACATACATACATACATACATACATACATACATACATACATAGTTGTGAAGTATTACACTTGCATTTGGGCACACACCAGTATTCTGGGTACACACCCAGCCATCAACCAGAACTCGGACAAGACAGCGGAAAGAAAGAACAGAAAAGAAAAAACTTCACGCTTTTCAGTGATCATAATGGGAGCCTCCAAAGGCGGCAGCCCAGAGCATACAGCGACAGGGCCAAACCACCTGGACTGGCTCAAAAGGGGGGTCGGGGGGGGCAGCTGACCTTTGTGTGTAGCCTGGAAGACCCAACAGGTGATGCGCCGGGCTCTTGGTCAGTATGCAGATCCACTCCCTTTCTCACCCTGCCCTGTGATGACTCTGACCCCACAAGCGAAGCACCATGCTTTTGGTCAGTATGCAGATCCACCCCCTTTCTCATCCTGGCCTGTGATGACTCTGACCTTCTTCTAGCAGTGCTAGCTTGGATTGACCCAGATTCAAGATGGTCTGATGTCCATCCAGCTGGGTTGTCAAAGCCACTAGGGGCGCCTGTCTTGAGAACTGCTGGTGGGGCGATGTTGGACTTGGCCCTGAGACGGCCTTGACCAAGGCTTGGTGAAGGGGGGTGCAGAGGAGTTGGATGGGGTGGGGCAGATCCAGGGGGGTCTGCGCTGTGGAGCTTCCAAGACTTGGCCTTACTGATGTGCTGGGCACCTGCACCTTTTTTTATATTAACATGTGTACAGAAAAACACAGCGCATGTGTGTCTGATGCTCTGAGAAACCCAAAGTCGCACAGTGTAGCAAAGATGACAGCAGCATGCATACACACGTAGGTCCCAGAGAGTGGGGGGGAGAAGAGGACGCGGGGGGGTAACATGTGGCAGGGTGATAGGCAGCCTGAAATAGGATGGTTGCTGGGCTCAGGGCCTGGGACAGCCCTGACTGGAAGCAAGCTGTCACAGACAAGCTGCCTTTCAGTTCTAGCTAAGGACTTGATCCCTCATGGCACGTCACCTTCCAGATGTGTGGTCAGGAGAATGACTGCTGGTGGCAATAGGGCTCATTTTGCTAGGTAGATGAAATTGAACGAGTCTCAAGAAAAAGGGGGAAAAATCAGGAGCAGCTTGTTGCAGCTTCAGAAAATGCCCTGGACAACAGGAGGGTCAGAAAACGTGAATGGTTCTTTTGCAGAAGCTACTTGTTTGACAAAGTCTTTCCTGGAGAACAAAAACACAAGAGAGCAAGGCTGCTGAATCAGGCAAGCAGTCACAAGTGCATGTGCAGATGCAGGCAGGAGAGCAGTACCCTGCTTTGCATGCTTTGCACGCTTGGCGTTGGAGAGTGCCATCTGAGAGGAACCAGCCTCATGCTGGTCAGCAGCTGAAGAAGAAGCTGGGTCAAAGGTCCTGGCCCTCTTGGCTTTACGTTCCCTGTTGCACCCAGCCTCACTTATACATATTCATGAGTTAGTTTATTCATTATCTTACAGTGCAGAGTGTGGAGCCAGTTGTGACACATCAGACATCCTGGCTTGAAAACACTGGTGTATGTGGTGTGCAACAAAAGCAAGCATGTTGAAGAATTAAAATCGTTATTTTTTCATTTCCCGCTCCCCTGCCTTGTGGAACAACTTCTTGTTAGCTCCTGAAGGACTCTGAACTGCTTTGAGTCATCTTTGTCTAACATATGCAACATGTGTGTTCATGTGCAAGCTTTTTGACAGGGTTCTAGGGTTTTGGTAATTTGTTAATCAGAACTGAGCATGTGACAAGCAAAAATGTGAACAATGGGCATCTCTGACTATCTTACAGTGCAGTGAAAGCACTAAAACATGCCATGACTTTGTGAGGATGTCCGATGTGTGTCTCACAAACAGCAACCAGTAGCATTGCAAATGATGTTCTACACCCTATGGAACCCTAATCAAACCCTCACTGCTGACTCACCTAGCATCCAGGGCGTGTGCATGTCTGCCAGCCCAGCCTGGGCTCAAGCTCTTGCTGCTTGTGCCACCAGCAGGAGCAGTACCTTCTTCTTCCTCCACCAACCGTGGATTCACCACTGATACACGTTTCCTCCTGCCGTTTGCCGGCAGCTGTGATTCATGCTTGACTTCTTCTTCCTCCACCAAGGGTGATTTCGTGATTGACGTGGGTTTCCTCTTACCATTTGCCGGCTGCTGTGACTCATGCTGTGAGTCATGCTGTGACTCATTTTTGACAGCCTGTTGCTGCAGCTTGCCCTTGCCAAGCCTCTGCTGCTTCTGCAGGGATCCTGCCTGCGGCTCCGAAACTACGCCGGCTGTCGCCTGCTGTCCGCTCTTCTTCTTCGCAGATTTTGGTTGAGGTTTGGCTGGCACTACAAGGGCGGCTTCATGTGGCGGCTCAGCTTCTGACGCTGGATGATCCGTGGGTGTGTGAGTGTCATCCCGGGGATGGGTCATGTGTCTGCTTGAGCGACGCCGATGATCAGATCCAACTTCAGCTTTGGCTTCGACCTTCACTTTTTCCTGTTCTTCTTCTTCTGCCTCTGACTGCTGCGGCTGGGCTGGGGGGCCGCTGCTGGGAGGGGCACCCCAAGACCCTGGCTGGGTCACGCGCCTGAGCCTAGACTCCCTCTTGGGGTACAGCGGGGTGGGGTCCTGGGTCTGTGCCTGGCCGGAGGAAGAGAAAGGGCGTTGGGCTCTGCGCCCAGAAGAAGAGGAACGGTGCCTGGGGGAGACATGGTTTTCAGGCAATGGGGTACTTCCTTCAGCCGGTTCAGCCTGCGATCGATTCAAGTTGGACTTCCTGGCATACTTCTTCTGCCCAGGACTCACTGCTGCTGCTGCTGCAGCTTCTGACGCACCTGCCAGTTGAGCAGGACTCTGACTAAGACCTGACCTTGTGCGACTCTGCTTTTGTGCCAAACCAACGCTGTCTGGTGCAACAGCGGCTGATGCATCCTCAGTAGGGGGCTTCGCATCTGAGTGATTCTGATTCTGACCAGCTTCAGTGCCGTGCTGCTGCCCCTGCTGTGCTGGCGTCACATGAAGGGGTGCAGCTTCTGAGGCAGTTGCGAGCAGGGTCCTGGTCTCGGCCCTCAGCATGATGTCGGGGTCAGGCAGGGGGTCCAAGGTGGCCATGCCTGAGTGGCGAGTACGCCGCCGCTGCTGAGGTGAGCTCACTGTGACAGTAGCTTCCAAAGCAGCTTTTGAGGCAGTTTCTGCAGCGCTGACGCTGTCCAGAGCAGCAAGCTTCTTCTTCTGTGTCTTGGCAGCTGCAGGGGAAGCTTTGGTGGGGACGCTGTCGGAGGTGGCAAGCTTCATCTTCTTGTTGGCAGCTGCAGGAGCAGCTTCTGCAGCGCTGTGATCGGTGACAACAAGCTTCCTCTTCTTCCTGGCGGCTTTAGGGAGATCCATGGCAGCAGCATGACTGCGGTCAGGAACACCAAGCTTCTTCTTCTTGGCACCCTTCTGTGGCTGCCTACCTGAAGGCTGTGGCTCAGCCAGCAACTCTTTTTCCTCTGCCTCTTCTTCTTTTCCAGCAGTCTCTTTGTCTCCTGAAACAGCAACATGCTTTCTGTGCTAACATGCTTTGCCTTGAGTGACACCACTTCATTGGTGATGGTCTACCTTTCAACTGGAGGGGCTTTGCTAACAGCAGCAGCATCAGCTGATAATCTCCCTGACACATCCAGAGCTGAACATCCAGACAGTGAAGGAGAGCCACATGTGAGATGCTTGGTTCAGCATGACATCCTGGTGGCCAGCCATTTCGGCCTTTGGGGAGATTGGCCTGAAAACCCTAAAATCCTTAAAAAGTGCCGATCCCGTGCACTTCATGCTTGGCGCAAGCAAGCTGAAGGTGCAAAAGCAGACAGGGTGTTAAGAAAAACATGTGACTTGCAAAGTTCTCTAATTGGGGAGGAGCCACAAAATGTCACCTGCTGCAGATGCATGCTTCTTTGTCAGAGCTCCGGATTGCTTGGATGCAGCAGCAGTCTTGTCAGCAATGCCCTTGTCACTTTCAGCAAAGGCCCTGATATCACCTGCAATGCCCGTATCATCTCCAGCAATGCCCTTGTTATGACCGGCAATGCCCTTGTCATGACCAGCAATGCCCTTGTCATGACCGGCGACGCCCTTTTCACCTGCAATGCCCTTGTCATCAGCAGCAATGCCCTTGTCATCACCAGCAATGCCCTTGTCATCACCAGCAGATTTGGAGGCTGCAGCCGAGGCCACACGTTTCTTTTGGAAGCGTTTTGGCTGCTTCCTATGTGAGCGCTTGTAAGCAGGCTGAGCCTTATCAGACAAGCTGCCGTGCTCTTCTTCCTCAGCCTGCGACAAGGGCAGCCAAAGTTCAGAAGTTGTCCCCAGCAACAATGCAGTTACTGTCATTGCTGTGGTCTCGAATCCGTTGCTGTTGAGCACATGAAGGGGGGAGGGGGGTGAGGCTTGGCAAAGTCTTTAACAACAAGGCTGCACTTCCTTAAATAGGTTGCATGAAGCTTTTTTCTGTCCTTAGACATACATACTTTCAAAGGAGTGTCTCTTCTACGATGCAGATCTGTATCGAAGTCAGAAACGCCTGGGGACGGTGAAATATGTCTCTCTACATGGAAGAGATGTTTCAGGTCAACCAGACGGTAACAAGGGTGTGACAAGGGTACAACAAGGGTCAAATAAGGGTTTATATTCCAGCGCCCAGGTGTAGGAGGGAAGCTGTGTGTATGTATACCAGATTATTGATTTATTACAGCTTTATGGCAGCTAATGACTTGAATTGATAGGTCATACCAACAGATGCATGCTTAGTGTGGCAGATCTTGTTTACACAAAGGAAATGTAAAACACACAGTGTTGTGTGCTGTTTTGTTGAGAGACTCAGACTTGATTTTGAGAGGCCACACTTGTGTCAAGCAAGTTGCCTATTTTGCCTGACTCATCAATTCTTACCTCAGCATGGCCATCAACCTGCATTTTAGAACCCTGTGGGTCCTGCACACCAGCAGGCGTGGGTTGCAGATTTGAACGCTCAGCATCAGAGCTGACACCACCCTGCTGTGCATGCTGAGCCTCATGCACGGCGCCATCAGACTGAGCTTCAGTCATGATGCTGTCAGGAGCCTGCTGTGCATGCTGAGCTTCAAGCAGAGTACCAGCCTCTTGCTGCTGCGCATGCTGAGCTTCCTGAGGGTTGGTGTGGCTACCATGCTGTGCATGCTGAGTTTCAAAAGGACTGCTAGCGTCATCCTGCTGAGCATGCCCTACTTCCAGCATGACAGTGTCTGCATCTGGCTGAAGCTGATCAGCCTGCCACACATTGTCAAGACTATCATTACAGTCTGCTGGGGCAGCAGCGTTTGAAGCATGCTGTGCCTGCTGTGCTTCAGGTGGCTGCTGAGCCTGCTGTGCTTCAGGTGGCTGCTGTGCCTGCTGTGCTTCAGGTGGCTGCTGTGCCTGCTGTGCTTCAGGTGACTGCTGTGCCTGCTGTGCTTCAGGCAGCTGCTGGCTGGTAGCTGGTTGTGCGTCTTGTGACTGCACTGCATGCTTGGTATCCAACACCTGGTTTGATTTGCCAATTGTGGCGCTGGCAACATCTGGCAGTTGCTGATCGTCTTGAGCAATCTTCATACTGCTCTCTGCTGGTTGCTGAACAGCATCCTGCATCTGCCCTTCATGGCCTTGCCTTGTTTGCTGTGCATCAGGAAGACTCACCAGCTGATCTGGAGCAACTGTGGCGGCAGACCCCTGCTGTGCATGCTGTGCCTCAAGCCCCTCAGCTGCTTGCTCCTGCTGTGCATGCTGAGGATGATCTGGACCAGCGGAGGGATGAAGCTCAGCCTGCTGAACATGTGTATGCAAAGCAGGCGGAGCCTGCAAGCTTGCCTCCTGCCTTGCAGCATCATCATCATCAGCAGCAGCAGCACCCCGATTTTGAACAGGCGACATCTGCTCAGTGTCAGTAGCAATGCTAGTAGCAAGAATATGACAGCTGGGTGGCTGAGATGAAGCAGTTGGAAGCTGAGCCTGGCTGCTCACATCAGCAGCTTGGCGCAAACTGCCCTGCTCAGTCTGAGTGCCCAGATTTGCCTTGTTCTGAGCGCTGAGCTGTGCCTCTGAGGCTGAGTATGATGCTGGCGGATCCCCGGGAGCATGCAGTCCCTGGACCTGAGAAACAGAATCTCACTTGTGGAATGACTCATGGGGAAGTGTGAGCGCCATAATCTGCCTTACAGAGTGCATCCAAAAAGCAAACAGACATCACACACAATCAGACAACAGTCAGATGCTGCAACAGGGAAACAACTGCTGTCTCACCTCCTCAAACTCATGGACAGACTCAGGCTGAGCATTGAGGTAGTGGTACCAGGCCTGCTGGTCTGGCACTTGCTCGCCATGATGCTGCTGTGTCACTGCATTTGGCACCTGTTGTGCACCAAGCAGTGCTTGCGAGGGTGCAGGCTGATCCTGATGCTGGCTGGACAGCTCCTGCACTGTCTCCTGGGGGGGCTGCCCACTGGACTGAAAGGCAGCGCTAGGGGCAGCAAAGGCAGGCTGCCCACTGGACTGAAAGGCAGAGTTAGGGGCAGCCAAGGCAGGCTGCCCACTGGACTGCAAGGCAGAGTTAGGGGAGGCAAGGGCGGGCCGATGCAGAGGCTCAAATCTGGTCATTGGCTGCCCAGTCTCTTGGGTCTGCCCACTACTCTGGGAGGCAAGGTTGGAGTGAAGGGCAGGCTGCCCACTAAGCTGAGAGGCAGAGCTGGGGGAAAGGGAGGCTGACTGAGGGGAGACAAGCTGTACAGGGGGCCACACAGCAACTCTGCTGTGGGTGGGCGTCCTGCGAGCTTGATGCTGTGCAATGATGTTAGAGCAAGCCTCCCCCAGCACCCCCTTCAGGCCTGTCTGTCTAGCGGGCATGCGTCTGCCTGCTGGCGCAATGGCAGGTGATGATGAGCCTGCAGGGCTGCTGTGCACTGCAGCTGGGGACTGTGGTGGGCTCGAGGGGGGTGGAGATAGGGGATGGGGACCTGATTGTACGTGCTCTGGTGGACCAGTCTGTGGCAAAGGCAAGGACGGTGCACAGTTGCTGGGCTGCTCAAGGGGCAATGTTAGTGCTGCTGCTGGAGGCTGGGGCTGTGTCAGGCGGCCCTGGCTCAGCTGCGACTCAGCCTGTATGTCCTGACTCACTTGGGGCTGTGCGTGGATGCCCTGGTCCAGCTGGGGCTGGTGCACAGGGCTACTGCCCACTGGATGGTCATGCAGCCAGCCAGCTGTGCAGTCCTCTTCCTCACCATAAACTCCAACCTCATCAGCAGCATGAGGTGGCAGGTCTGCAGGTGTGTGTGACACCATGTGCTGTGTGCCGGCCAGCTGTGAGGAGGCGTTCTGCAACAAGGCAAGAAACTGATCCCCTATGTCATGGCTCTTGCTCGCCTCTGGTCTGCTGCCGAACATCTGTTGGTCTGCTGGCTGACCCTCAGTATGTGCCTCAATATGTGCCTCAGTATGTGCCTCAGTTTGTGCCTCAGTATGTGCCTCAGTATGTGCCTCAGTATGTGCCTCAATGGGGCCAGGGCGCTGTGAGACTTGGGGACCTGATGAGGTTTGGTCCAGGGGCAGAGTGGGGGCCTGCAGCTGTGGTGAGGCAGCTTGCAGCTGTGGTGAGGCGGCTTGGTGTTGTGGCCAAGCAGCTTGAAGCGGTGGCGAAGCAGCTTGAGGCGGTGGCGAAGCAGCTTGAGGCAGTGAAGGAGCAGCTTGAGGAGGTGGTGAAGCAGCTTGAGGAGGTGGTGAAGCAGGTTGGTGTTGTGGCCAAGCAGCTTGAGGCGGTGGTGAAGCAGCTTGAGGAGGTGGTGCAGCAGCTTGAGGCGGCGGTGCAGCTGCTTGAGGCAGTGGTGAAGCAGCTTGGTGTTGTGGCCAAGCAGCTTGAGGCGGTGGTGAAGCAGCTTGAGGAGGTGGTGCAGCGGCTTGAGGCGGTGGTGAAGCAGCTTCATGTTGTGGCGAAGCAGGCTGATGAGGTGGTGGAGCAGCTGCGAATGAGGCACTCTCCTGCAGTGGTGACGCAGTTGGGGACTGTGGCAAAACTGCTGGGGAAGCAGGTGCCACGTCAGCTTCCGGCAGGGCTGCTGCTGCAGGTGCACCTTCCACAGCAGATGCTGGAAGCGTCATGCTGGTGGGTTCAGTGGTAGCTGCTGCTGCAGCTACAGGGTGAGGCATGTCTGCTGACTGGGTGGCAGCTTTGGTAGCAGCTGCTGCTGCAGCTGGGGGGAGAGTGATAACTCCTGGCTGGGCAGCAGCTTCTGCAGAGGGTGGCATAGATTGCGCAGCAGGCTGGGGGTATACAGCATCAGCTGCAGGCAAGGGAGTGGAACCATCATTTTTGACAACCAGGTAGAAGAGCATTTTGTCTTTGTCACTGGGGTCAATTCGCCTGCAAGCCAACCAGTTTCAGAGATGCAGGCCAGAGGGCAGTACCGACAACATTTAGTGTCCCAGCAGGGTTTCACAATTGAAGGCAAGGCAAGATAAGGGGGACACAAAGATGCAAGGGCAGAGCAAAGGGCAAGACAGTTGATGAAGGGAGGATGTGAGGTCGACAAGGCAGAGCAAAGGGCAAGGAGGTTGATGAAGGGAGAGGGTGAGAAGGAAAGGACATAGCGAAAGGCTACAAAGGTTTTGAATGAAGAGCATGGGAATGGTGGTAGACAACGAAGGGCAGGAGAGGCAACGAAGGGAGAGGGTGTGGCCAGAAGGGTAAAGCAAAGGGTCCAGCGAAGGGCAAAGCGAAGGGCAAAGCGAAAGGCGAAGCGAAAGGCAAAGCGAAAAGCAAAGCAAAGAGCGAAGGGCAAAGCAAAAGGCAAAGCGAAAGGCAAAGCAAAGGACAAAGTAAAGGGCAAAGCAAAAAGCAAAAGGCAGTGGCACCTGAAGACAGCCCAGGGGCCAATAGCGCCCCAAAAAGCAAAGCAAAGGGCAAAGCGAAGGGCACAGTGAAGGGCAAAGCGAAGGGCAAGAAAGGCAATGAAGGCAGTTGCACCTGAAGACAGCCCAGGGGCCGACAGTGCGGTTGGCAATGGCCTTCAGCATGTAGTCCATCATGCCAGTGTCACCCATGTGCTTGTGCACCTGATCCCGGGCCAAGCTGCGTGACACCCACCACCCCTCGTAAGGCTGCACAAACATTCCCAGCTTTATTTACAACAACAAGAGGGAAAACAGTGTCTGGTCAAAATAATTGTCATTGTTTTTCATTGTGTGTCTCGGTTTGCTCATGCATTTTCTCCAAGCTGCGTGAACACCCACCACCCCCCGTAAGGCTGCAAAACATACACGTTTTCATTTGCTATAGACACAACAACTCATCAAATCAAACTGTCATTGCTTTCAGCATCTCATCAGAACAAGTTGTCATGGTTTGTCATTGTGTAAGACACCCACCACCCCTCATAAGGCTGCACAAAAAATCCCACTGTCATTTGCAACCGACACAACAGTGTCTCATCTTGATTCTGATTGTGCGTCTCAGTTTGCTCATGCATACTGAGAACAACGGCACTTTTTTTCGACAAGACCTCACAGTGTCTATAGCAAATGAAGACAGATATGTTTCTGCAGCCTTCTGAGGGGTAGTTTCCTCGTAAGGCTGCAGAAGCATTCCCATCATCATTTGCAACAAACACAACAGTGTCTCATCACAACTAATGTCATTGTTTTCATTGTGCGTCTTTAGTTGCTTATGCACCTGGGTGGTCGCCTTGAGAGAATCCCCGTATGATTTCTTTGTCATATGTTTGTTTCATTTTTGTTTTGTTTGTCAACCCAACCAATCCCCTTAGGCTCAGGTGCATACAGTTCTGAGTAGCTGTCTGTGTGAAGTCCTGGTTAGGCAGTCAAGTAGATGAATATGTACCATAATGCGCTGTCAAGCACCATAATGCGCATTGCAATGTGCACCGTAATGTGCACTGTAATGTGAGCGTACCGTCAAGGCCCCCATGACCTTAGTAAGGCAGTTGTTGCAGCGCTCGAGAGACCACCGCTTAGGGTGGTTTTGCAGGTTGATTGCTTCCAGGTCAGAAAGGTCATAGGCTAGCCTGCTGGCTGGCATAGGCAGCATGTTCTGTCCCAAAACTCTCCTCTTCTTCGTGCTTGCTGCCCTATCTGCGCAGCCAGAACCAGTACTAGCTTTGAATAGCTTATGTACACATATGGTGGTGGGCACTATGCATGACATGTAGATATACATATACACGTGCGTGCGTGCGTGCGTGCGCGCATGCGTGTGTGCATGCGTGCATGCGTGTGTGCGTGCATGTGTCACGTACAGTGCCTACCACCACTACACATATATGCCATTGCCAGTATGCCATATATGCTTTACTCACAAATAAGAAGTTTGGGTGCAACTGATGAAGAGCTGAGCATAATTTTGAAAAAGAAGAAGATGAAGAAGAAAAGACGGAAATGAAGAAGAAGAAGAAGGAGGAGATGATGATTACCGCCTGCCTCCATCACAGCCAATGCCAAGGCAGCTCTGCCAGTCAGCTGTGGCTTGGCCACAAGGCCCTGCCCCTGTGGCCCCCCTTTAGACTTGCCTTCTTTGCCCCTGTCGCTTGCCCTTTTCCCATGGGCAGCTGCCTTCTCGATGGGCAAGTCTGCGGCTGCTAAGGGCCCTGCTTGCCCTTCGCTTGGATGCTGTTCTGTGGGTGTGTGGGTTGCACCTGCCAGCTGCCTACCATCCGTATACGGCTTGCATATGCTTGCTGTGTCGGCAGATTGGCTCTGTTCAGTGGGAGCTGCTGCCAATGATGAAGGGGCAGGTGCCAGTGATGAAGGGCCAGCTGCCAATGATGAAGGGCCAGCTGCCAATGATGAAGGGCCAGCTGCCAATGATGAAGAGCCAGCTCCCAATGCCGAAGGGCCAGCTGCCAATGCTGAAGGGCCAGCTCCCAGTGCTGAAGGCCCGGCTCCTGTCCCAAAAGGCACAGCTTGTGGTGCAAAAGGCACGTTCCCCAGAGCAGAAGGCACAGCTGGCACTGCAGAGGGCAGGTGCCCTTTGGCTGTTGGCCCATTCAGCAAGGTAGAAGGCACATCAGTTGCGCCCAACTGCCCCTTTGTGACGCCTACCTTCCCTGAGTCATGCTTCAGCTCAGGCTTAAGCTCGTTTGCCTGCATCTGTGCCTGACTCAGCAAAGGGGCGAGCTGAGTTGACTCTGTTTCCTCGGCAACAAGGCTCTGTGGGGCGTCAGCCAGATTCCCAGGCATCACATCTTCTGCAGCACCACTCTGAACAGCACCCAGGATACAGCCTTTGCTCTCCACAGCACTTCTGCGGCCCTCAGCAGACTCCAACACATTATGCTGAGCTGTGGCTGAGTCTGAGCACGCACAGTTTGCAGTCTGCTTGCTGCCGTTGACTGTCTCAGCATCCATCGGCTGATCTCCTCCTGCCACTGTGGCTGCTGTCGGGGCGCCTGCAGTAGCAGCTACTGTGGCAGCTGCTGTGGCAGCTTCTGTGCTGGTGCTAGCTGTCGGGGCGCCTGCAGCAGCAGCTACAGTGGCAGCTGCTGTGTCAGCTTCTGTGCTGGTGCTAGCTGACAGCTGAGCCTCTTGGGCGAAGAGGTTGGCAGCTGCTTGCGGCTTTGACAGCAGCCCCAGCATGGCCTTCAGAAGAGCCCCCAGGGTGTTGCAGTCAGCTTCGACAGCCTGCAGAACTCACAAACTGTCAGAAAAAAAAGGAAGTCGAGCTGTTTTGGCAGCCTGCAGGACTTCCACAGCCTGCAGAACTCACAAACTGTCAGAAAAAAAGGGAGTTTTTGCTCTTTTGGCTGATGTGAAGAAGAGCCTGAAAATGCAGTAGAGTGTGCTCCTCCATGGGCAGGGTAAGGAGAGGAGCTAAAATCAATTTCGTCATTTTTGACTGAGCCTGCTCAAACTTGTGCTGATCTGAAGAAGAGCCCAAAGATAAAGAAGAGTGGGCAGAGGAAGCAGGTCACCTTGTAGCGGGCAACAATAGCAGGCAGGGATGATTTGACCCCGCTGAAGTCAGCCAGCAGCAGCAGCAGCTTGGCCCTGTGAACCGCCTCCATGGCCTTCTTCCACCTGCCAGCACAGCATGGCTCATGTGTTCACAAGAATATTGATAATAATAATGATAACAATGATTAAAGCAGCAATAATAATAATATTAATGAGCAGCTTGGCCCTGTGTACAGCCTCCATGGCCTTCTTCCACCTGCCAGCACAGCATGGCTCATGTGTGCACAAGAATAATGATTGTAATAATGACAACGATGATGATAACAATAATAGTAACAATAATAATAACAACACTGATAAAATAGTGATAATAATACTAATGAGCAGCTTGGCCCTGTGCACCGCCTCCATGGCCTTCTTCCACCTGCCAATACAACATGGCTCACATCTGTAAGACTATTGAAACAACATTAGTAATAATGACAGCAATAAGAGCATTGCAGTAACAGTAGTAATAATGATAACCACATGATGAGGAAACATAATACTAATGTTGCTTTTATCGGGGATACATATGACAACGACTTCGATAATGATAATGGTGATGATAATGGTAATGGTAATGATCTCATGTATAATGGCTTATGATGAGCTAGGTATGCGCAGGGCAAGTCTTGTCTCTCCACAAGATGCTACAAAATAGCACCAGCTGCACTGCGCTGACTATATTACAGGATGCTCAGTGGAATCAATCGGCGTCTTGTTTGGTGGTTCATATTAGGGAGTATACATGCACGTGATGTATGGCGGTGTCTGTGCAGTGTGGTTGCCTCTATTTTGCAAACTGCAGACCCTCAAAAGCATATGCACCACTGACATGGCATCATTTTGCACCAGGCTGTCATACAAGGCTCTTGCAATATGGTAGCTGCAAACTGCATTTTCCAGCAGCAATGTGGCCAATTCAGGTACAACACTTTTGACAGCTACACTCGTGGCAAGAGATTACAGGTGTGCTGTATGAAACTTGCTGTTTGTCCTCAGGACATGCACCTCAAAGATTACGGGGTTGCTAGAACAACCCTACAGCGCACAAAATGCCTACCTGCAGCGACAAAGTACGCAGAAAGTGTTCACTCAAGACTTCACATGCAGCCTGTTACGTCTTACCAAAATTGCCTGATGCTGTGGATCAATGATTGCTTACTTGCTGTGAGTGATGTTGAAGGCACCTCGGCCATATCGATAGCCCCACTGACCATACCAGGTTGTCTTGTGGGCGGCAGCATGCAACACCCTCAACTCCATTCCTCCCTGCAGCAATTGCCTTACCACATCAGCATTCTGCCATGCAGCATGGTACTACTGTCATGCTGTTCCACATCAGCGTGGTAATACTGTCATGTTTCCAGCAGCAATTGCCATATCACATCAGCGTGATAATACTGTCATGCCTCCCTGCAGCATGGTCATACTGTCATGCCTCCCTGCAGCAATTGCTACACCACGTCAGCACGGTAATACTGTGGCATGCTCCTTGCAACACGGTAATCTGTCATGCCTCCCTGCAGCAGTTGCCACACCACATCAGCGTGGTAAAAAAAATAAAGCCAGACTTGCATCATACACCTCATTCCAATCTTGTTTCGCATGTTGTGATTGTACTTGTGTGATCAATACACTCAGGTCTGTTGAACGTGATGAGAACAGGAGACACTGTGCTAATTCAGCACATGGCAAGCACATTGTGCAGGTACTGTCCAAGCTAGCGTAACGCACTGAAACAATATATGCCCGGATTGGACTTGAGCCAAATTCCTATGTTGTTACCATCTAGTGCTGGTGACGTCATTATCCACTAGACAGCAAGTCAGTATGTCTCATGTCAAGTTGTGCAATAATCAAGGAAGACAAGAAGTGGCCACACAAACAGAATGCCAAATTTTAAGCCTGTGCAACGGCGACATGCTGATTTGACATGCATGCATGTAAGCAGGCAATGGACAGCTGCCACTGATCAGCAGGCAATGATCAGCAGGCACTAATCAGCAGGCCTCAGCAGCAGCCAGAAAGGCAGCGTCTGTTGCAGGTCTGGCATTTGCTCATGCTGCTGATGGTGATGCTAACAACAGCTTGATACGCACACCTTGTTGGACACGTCTTCTACGCTGATCTGACGTGCTCGAAGCAGGTGACAGAGGCTGTCCCATATCTGCATCAGCTGCTTGCCTGCATGCCAAGTGCTGAGCGGTGAACACAAGCTTTGAGCTTCCAGTACGAGCTGACAACACTTGACACACTCAGTTATGGGGTCAATGTACGTGCTTGGAAAGGGGTGAATGCTGCTGATGTGCTGAGTGGCAGGCACAACATGCAAGATGATGTCTTGGAGCAAAAGTCTCAACTGGAAATCATGCATCTTGCAGACTTAAAGCACAGCTGGCAGTAGTGACTGCACTGTAGTGTCCGAGTGATGCTGGGCATACCAGGTGCAGCTTCACCATCAACGTGTCAATAGCATGTTGGACATGGCACACACCTGTCAATTCATTTGACCCCCCCTCACGTCCGTTCACTCTGGCCAGATGCCCAAAGCCATTTGCATGAATGACGCCATGCAGTAAGTGCGCATGGCTATCAAATGCTGAAGGAGGAGCTGAGTACGCTGCAACAGCAGAACTGTTGCATGAGCAGTTTGCTTGAGCGTGTTGCTATTGGGGTGCACTTCCAGAGACACAACCTCATGCACTGCTGTGCAAGACCTATGCCAATCCCAAAGCTGTGAAATGATCAGCAGCACATACCCTCTGGCATGGGGAATGCTGCAGACTCTTCTGGGGTGTGAGCGGTGACAAAGACTCCCTCATATACAGGTACCACGAAATGGTACTTGTGCCGTGACACAGGATGATTCTGCCAGCCTGCACAGGGTAGGCAGATTGGAAGTGGTCTGACATGTCCGTTCTGAGCCCAACTTTGGACTCAGCACGCAAGCGCACCAATAATTCTGCACTGGTCGCAGATCGGAACTGTGTCCTCCCCGAGCCGTTCCTTGTAGACATGTAACTGCAGCGTGGTCTGAGCCCCCTGCAGCGTGATTACCCAGCACGACACACTCGGGAGACGGGGCAAAGGTACAGGCTGACCGAACTTTTTGACGAAGATGCCGATGTTTGTGTCGAACGAGCTCAGGTACAACGGCGTTCCGTGCGGAAGCCAAGGGATGGCCGTTCCTAATTCGGCCATTATCACAGGTTGTCATGCATAAATAGCACCGCCTGCCGGAGCCTGCGACGCAGGCTTTACCAGGCGAATAGGCCAAGCAAACAATGTCGAGAGCTTCGATAGGCATGTTGTGCATGACATTTCCAGGTCAGGCACTTCTGATTAGCAGGGTGTGGTGCATTTACAGTCAGAATTCACAGGGCTTATGCGCTTGATAAGCAAGCAAGCTAATCAACTGTTAAACATGCGTTAAAATGTAAACTGAAATGTAGTTGAAGCCTGTAGGCAACACATACAGCCACCGCTGCACTAGGGAGGCTGGAAGGGCCACATATGCCTCAATTTCAGCAGTTACTGTCAACAAAGCTTGCACACCTGAAGCTTGCTTGTCACTAAGCAGCCAAAACGTGAAGGGTCTGGTGGGGACAGCCCAAAAAGGCTTGTATTGCCACAAAATCCGATTTCAAGTAACCTTCCAAAACTCCAACACAAACAATAAGCTGCAGTGTTGACACCATGGTCTCTTCACGCCCATTTTGCTATCAATGACATGATAGCACCTCCAACAAACATAGAAATGAACCCCAGGCCTTGCAGCCACGTTTGTGCAGGCAGCTCTTCCCGACTGAATGTGGGAACTATCAAATCTACAAGACCGTTATATATCAAGATTCCAGCTGAAAGTGAATCAAAGCCACCTTCAAAGCCAAGAGCAGCTTTGCTCTCAGCTGAATAGGAGTTGCCTACTCCCATGCCTATGCCTATGCCAAGCGGGGTAATCACAAGGAACAGCATACCCAGTAAGCAATACTTCAAGACACTATACTCTGCTTTGACAAAAGTTACACCTAACGCAAGACCCTCACACATCTGATGAAACATCAGTGCAATCATGAGTGATCTAACTGTATCCGCACTACTGCTGATACCAATTGTGATCCCAATGAAAATAGAGTGGAATATGACACCGGCCTCAAAGGTGGTAGATATTACGGTGTACTCCAGGCGTCGCTTCTCCCTCTGCTTTTCGCTGATCTCCTCAGGATCAAGGCCAAGTTCCACAGATGTTGATATGACACCTGAATGTGCCTCTGACGTCCCAAGTTTTGCTGTGAAGTATTGATTCAAGTTCCATTCCAGAGTGAAAGCAAGCATGGATGAGAAGCTTGCAAACACAAGTGCCCAAGGGTATGTAACAGAAAGGCCCAGGCATGGATCGCTGAGCAGTGGTATAGCATCTCCTAGCACATGTACGTAGCCTGTCACTAGGACAACACCAGCTGCGAACGCCCTGACTAGAAAGTACGCTTTGTTGAGCTTTGCTGTGTACGTGAAAAGAGGCAGGAACACTGCATGCAACACAAAAGCTTGTTAGGCATTTCTCTGCGAAGACGCACAGACACAACGGGCCAAACAGAAGTTCTTCAGGAAGTGCACGAGCTAGACCGCTGCTGAATCGCAAGTGTCCAAAAGAAGACGTACCTCCAATGCTACTGACAGCCAAGATACCAAACAAAGCACCGAGACGAAGACCGACAAGAGGCTCGTAGAAGCTGTTATCGGAGCTGCAATCCAGTGCGGGTGTGGCAGCAGCCACCGAATCCGCCATGCGCCTGCAGCAGACAACCGATCGTTATAAAGGATCGGCGGCGGTGGGGCATGCCACGTAACATATGTGCCCAAAAAAGCATCAGCGACAAGAGAAAAGAACAGTCGATGCTTAGCACAGCTGGCATTGCCAAAGACAAAAAGAATGAAAATCACCTGGCGCAACAGCGGACCAGCCAATTTTACAACCAACCCACAGCAGCAAGTTGTCAATCAAGTGCTTCCAATCGATTTCCACAATTGACCTCGTCTGGAACCCTAGCAAGCTGCTTCATCGGTACCTTGCGTCATCTTAAAGCTGTTCGCTTTGACTCTTGCTGGATCCTGGTAAGCAAACTTGCACTGGCAGGTCTTCTCCTTCAGCGTACTAGCATGTGTCCCCCTCAAGTGACGCACCTTTGGAGCTGCGATCAGCTACAAAGGCATGGCTTGCAGCGAGCTCCACCGGTCACTGCTACTGCTCACTGAAGTTTTTTGTGCAATTCATGCGCATGGTGGTTAAGCTGTAAACTATATCGCATGACCATGACCTGTCTCGTCAGCTCTGCCTGTAGTACGGGAAAATGGTAGTACGCGCACTAGTCTAGCTGGGTTGCAAAACAAATTGCGCAAACATATGAGTGCAGACATTTCAAATTCGCAGCTGTCTCCAGCAGGCTGAAGCACATGCAAGGGCATCGAAAGACTGGAAAGGTTGCTAAATACATAGTGCAATTGCATGCATGGCTTAAGACCAGAATGCAGGTTAACAAAGGCATCAGCAGCACATTTTAAAATCAGGTGCTGCCACTGAATGTGGCCATTACCACTTCACAACAGTGCAAACATTGTTGCTAACAAACATGTAAATATCAGGGAACACTGTTGCATCAGAGGAAGCAATTGGGCATCTCTTCTGCTCAAGACACAGTGATGCCATGCTATGTCGCTGAAGTGGTTGCCATGGGTCTATGTGTTTTTGCAGATATGATTGCTGCTGTGGTGTCCTGGTACCCTGATGTGGCCAACATGCAGCTTTCCTCTGTTGACTGATTGACTGTGTAGTACATATACCGGTATGTACAAACCCTCGGTGCAAGGTGTGTTGTCAGAACAACAGCCTATCCTCAGAGGTGACCGGTAGGACTTGTATCTGGTCACCCCTTGACCTCAAAATGATATGGAAAACAGGTTGGCCTGGAGCATCAGCAAAACCTGGAATTGGCATAAACATTGTGCCAGCAGTGCAAGTGCTGCCATGTGAGATGCTCAAAGTATTTCTTGGCAGATCAAGCTTCAAAACGACCCAGTCACCAGCCTGCCATCCTTCACTGAGACTCTGCAAGATTTTGCCATTTGTAAAGCTGCTGTAATTGCCCCATCCGTAGGTGTTGATCTGTGACCAGGGCACCATTTCGTCCATGTCTAGGTTTTTGCCAATCCCAAAAAACACCCATTCCTCCAGCACATGCACTTTGCACTTGAGATAGCAGACTGGTCCTTGTAGCTGGGAGGAAGTCACACTATTGTAGAAACAGTCTCCTTCAGGAAGAAGTGTTGCTGTGTGTTGATCTTGGGACACCAGCACACGCTGCACACGCTGCGATTCTGAGACTAAGGTTGGAAAGTCAGCTACTGCAGCTTTTGTGGCAGCTTTAAGTCCCATGTATTCCTCTAGCTGTAGATATCTCACCAAGCTGTCAAAAGGCTCTTGTTTGTCTGGCTCAAGTCTGGGACACCACTTGCTGTCTATATCGTCAGCAATGGCTCGCATCCTGAGACATAGCAGAATCTGCTGGAAAGAGTATGGGTCATAGTCGAGAAAAATGCGGCCTTGAGTGTCTCTGCTCAAAGACTCCTCCCATCTTCCACTGAACCTGGCTGCTAATGCAGAGCCTTCAGCCTACATAGCACATAGACCAGAGGTCATTATGATGTCAATACATAGGCAGCATGCATAGTATGCTCTTGGGGACAACCTGTGCTCTAAAGAGAGTGTTCTGAATGGATGTTGTGCGTTTCACAAAAGCCCTTTGCATCGGTGGCCTGCAAATCCAGTCGCACATGCTGCAACAAGGCTCACAGGCTTGAGCACTGACCTGAGTCAAAGTGGATCGATTGGTGCATAATAGCGTCCCACCGACATTGAGAGTCAGGATGTCGTTATCCGCAACAGAAATTCGCTGCATCTGCTCCTTTTCTAGTTTGAGCGCTGGTCTATCGCGAGCCAGGTTCGCTTGAGCCTTTAAAAATTTAGTGACGTCAACCGCGCGGCAAAGCAAGAAATCCGCCTTTGAAAGCCACTCACGAAAACTGGGACAGGGTGACTAGTTCATTGCGCTGTCTTGCTTCGATGTCTACCTGATCTAGCTCTTTCTCCTTGCTCTTGACGAGATCGTGCACCTGCCCTGGCAGCGACGACGGCCTTTCAGGCATTTTGGGATGATCAAACTTGAACATGCATGTACAAAATTAAGAGTATGCATGCATCGCAAGACTGTACTATACGGAGCTGTTCGAGCCATTTGGAGCCTTGTGCGTTACGTGTGCGTTACGTGTGTTAACCTGATAAGCCTCCGCAAGTTCTGCTGCGGCAAGTGATGAGGTCAGTACACACGCAGAAACATCTGGTAGCAAAACTTTGCCCGCTCTCGCTCCCTAATTGACGCGTGTATGATATGGCTGCAGCATGATCATATGCAGACACAGCCAAAGCTGCGTCACGTCTGTGCCGAAGCTGCACGCTCACACGCGCAAAGCTGTCTGTTAGTAATGTGTGGGTTGCCAGCTGCTGGCAAGACCAGTATCGCGGAGCACCTAAAGGCCAGCCCCCCTCGTAAGATCATGTTTCACTGTTGCCTCAAGCTATCTCAGAACAGCAAAAGACAGCAGTGAGTGCTGAGACAACTGTGCCTCCCTTGCAGCCCAAGTGGTGTGCTCATGTGTCTGTTTTGACGAGGTTGAGCGCGCTAAAGGTGCAGTCAAGCAAGATATCTCAACAACTCAGATACTGCTGTTGCATGCTCAGACTTTCACATGATACCCCACTTGTGCCAGCAGGTGGACACAATGGAAGCGAGCAAGCTTTAAATTTTGATGCAATGGCTTGGAAGGTGTTCTGTCTTCTTTTTGTATGAGCTCACAATACAATACACCACAATCTTGCATGAAGCTGCTGAGTCCTGTTTTGTGTAATCTGTTGTCAAGCGACGCCTTCAGGCTATGCCATGACTTGTCTAGCTGCTTAGGGCTGCTAGCTGTACCTGCATCACCCAACACAAGCTACAATGCCATAAAGTGTTGAAGCTGTTATTGTGGTATGAGTGGCAACATGCACTGCATCAATTGCGCCCAAGGCTGTGCTTGTAACTGGGCATGCAGAAAGCCAGAGAATCAGCAATGGTTGAAGTAGAGCAAGAGCTGCATTCTGCAACAGCTTCATCTCAAGATCACTTGGTCATCGTGGATGACAACATGTACTACTGGTACAGACACACAGCATTGTCGTCTTATGGCATGGCAAGATGCCCTTTTTGAAGCTTTCAGACAAACCTGATGTCCGACCTTGCTGCACTGTTGACAAAGCTGCGACATGGCTGAATTGCTGTGTTGACTGTGCTTGTTACACTGAGCTGCTGAGGATGCAGTGAGTGATACAGCCCTCTCAAGTGAACAAGCCTACAGTGTAGGTATACTAATCAAGACAAAATGATAACATTGAAATGTGTACTAATGCAGGAGCATGCGTCATGAATGTCTGCAGCTGGCTCGCAAACACCACGCAGCCTACCTACAGCTGTACATCGCATGTCCAGTGGAAGTAGCCCTTCAAAGGAATGCGGCACGCAGTCAAGATCAGAGAGTGCCTGAGGCTGTCATGCGACGCATGGCACATATCTTTGAGGTGCCAGACCCACAAAAGCATGCATGGGAGGCAAACACCATAGTGCTGGACAGTAGCAGGCTGGAGAAGAGTTTTTTCAGGTAGAACCATTTGACGCTGTCTTGACTTGCATACAGAAACAGCTGTATAGGATGACTCCCTGGGCAGCCTGATATATTACTTGGCTTCTCATTGAATTGACATTGAAAAGCGCAGTCTTTTTTATAGGATGAGTCTGGTCAAGCATGACACATTGGCCAAGCATAAAAGTAGAACTGCAAACCAGCCCAACTGCTAATGTCTCTATCAGAAACAAGAAGCATCTGACAGATTGTGTCATGTAGCGATGAGATATGGCAGCAGATTCTAGGCATGTGGAAAGATCCAGTACAGCCAGTTGCTGATGCTGCAATGTTGGAGCAGACCAGGAAACATGGCCAAGCAGCCAACAAGCAGAGTTTACAGCATCAGTTGGACCTATTCTGCAGGAAGGCAGTATCTGAAACGATGCAGCAGCTGAAAGCAGACAAGGTGCACACTCTGATGTCTATATGCCCTCACTGCTGCCGTTGTCATGGACTGTGTTTGCATGCAGAATGTTCTCACTGTCCACATGTATTGTGAGTGAGGCATTCAGAACCTGTACATGCTGTACTACGTCTCAACTGCATTGCTTAGGATGTGCACATGATGCAACGAATGAAAGAGCATGAACTGAAACGCGCTAGCGCTATTGCAAGCAAACATGTGAATGTGCAATACACTCTAGGGGCAAAGGCGCATTGTGTCAGATGCAAAGTGCTGTGTTCAGGAGGTGCTGCTGCTGCTGTAGGGTGCCACATTTAAAGTGTTGTGTTCAGCAGGTGCTGCTGCTGCTGTAGGGTGCCACATGTAAAGTGTTGTGTTCAGAAGGTGCTGCTGCTGCTGTAGGGTATTGACCAGCACCGGCTGGCAAGCACAGCTCAAGCACTGAATTCTGCAAGACAAGCAGCTTTGGCTGCACTCAGAGCATCTGCTCAGTCTGACTCACAAGCTGAGTTTGAACGCCAGCAAGTAGCTTTCATGAAGGTTTGCAACAACACAAAGCAATAAACAGATGCGCAGGCTAAATCAAGGGACCCTTTCCTATTGTCTGAAGCAGCAAAGTTGCACTTTCAAGGTGGGCGTAAGTGATGAAAGCACTATCATCTGACTGCTGTATCACCTACAGCTACCGTAGCGCATGCATGGCTGGCAGCTGCAAAGTAACAAAGCAAGCAGGTAATTGACATCACAGCTGAATTGGTTTTGCTGAATGGTATGCTGCAGGGGGTCTGATAATCTGTGCTGGCATGTGGACTGGCTTCAGCTTGAGTTTTCACACACAGCAAGTTGTCAATCAAGTGCTTCCAATCGATTTCCACAGTTGACCCTAGCATGCTGCTTCATCGGTGCAGTACCTTGCGTCATCTTAGATCCTGGTAAGCAAACTTGTACTGGCAAGTCTTTCCCTTCAGCGTACTGGCATGTGTCCTCCTCAAGTGACGCACCTTTGGAGCTGGGATCAGCTACAAAGACACGGCTTGCAGCGAGCTCCACCGGTCACTGCTACTGCTCACTGGAGTTTGTTGTGCGATTCTTGCGCATGCTGGTTAAGCTGTAAACTTTATCGCATGACCATGAACTGTCTCGTCAGCTCTGCCTGTCGCAGGGGAAAATGGTAGTAAGCATACTAGTCTAGCCTGGGTCTAGTCTAGTCTGGGTTGCAAAACCAATTGCGCAGACATATGAGTGCAGACATTTCAAATTCGCAGCTGTCTCCAGCAGGCTGAAGCACATGCAAGGGCATTAAAAGACTGGAAAGGTTGCTAAACACATAGTGCAGAATGCAGGTTAACAGAAGCATCAGCATCACATTTTGAAATCAGGTGCTGCCACTGAATGTGGCCATTACCATTTCACAACAGTGCAAACATTGTTGCTAACAAACATGTAAATATCAGGGAACACTGTTGCATCAGAGGAAGCAATTGGGCATCTCTTCTGCTCAAGACACGGTGCGAACATGCTATGTCGCTGAAGTGGTTGCCATGGGTCTATGTGTTTTTGCAGATATGATTGCTGCTGTGGTTCCGTGGTACGCTGATGTGGCCAACATGCAGCTTTCCTCTGTTGACTGATTGACTGTGTAGTATATATATGTACAAACCCTCGGTGCAAGGTGTGTTGTCAGAACAACAGCCTATCCTCAGAGGTGACCGGTAGGACTTGTATCTGGTCACCCTTTGACCTCAAAATGATATGGAAAATAGGGTGGCCTGGAGCATCAGCAAAACCTGGAATGGGCATGAACATTGTGCCAGCAGTGCAAGTGCTGCCATGTGAGATGCTCAGCGTATTTTTTGGCAGATCAAGCTTCAAAATGACCCAATCACCAGCCTGCCATCCTTCACTGAGACTCTGCAAGATTTTGCCATTTGTAAAGCTGCTGTAATTGCCCCATCCGTAGGTGTTGATCTGTGACCAGGGCACCATTTCGTCCATGTCTAGGTTTTTGCCAATCCCAAAAAACACCCATTCCTCCAGCACATGCACTTTGCACTTGAGATAGCAGACTGGTCCTTGTAGCTGGGAGGAAGTCACACTATTGTAGAAACAGTCTCCTTCAGGAAGAAGTGTTGCTGTGTGTTGATCTTGGGACACCAACACACGCTGCACACGCTGCGGTGCTGCGACTAAGGTCGGAAAGTCAGCTACTGCAGCTTTCGTGGCATCTTTGAGTCCCATATATTCCTCTAGCTGCAGGTATCTCACCAAGCTGTCAAAAGGCTCTTGTTTGTCTGGCTCAAGTCTGGGACACCACTTGCTGTCCATGTCGTCAGCAGTTGCCCGCATCCTGAGACATAGCAGAATCTGCTGGAAAGAGTATGGGTCAAAGTCAAGAAAAATACGGCCTTGGTTGTCTCTGCTCAAAGACTTCTCCCATCTTCCACTGAACCTGGCTGCCAATGCGGAGCCTTCAGCCTACATAGCACACATACCAGAAGTCAGTGTGTTGTCAGTACATAGGCAGCATGCATGATATGCTCTACCTTTATACCTGTGCTGCAAAAATATTGTTCTGGATGGATTTGATGTAATTCACAGCGCAACTATGCAAGAAAGAAGCCCTTTGCAGCCCTGTGCAAACGAGACCACACAAGCTGCAACAAGGGGCACACACAAGGGCACTGACCTGAGTTAATGTGGATCGATTGGTGCATAATATCGACCCACCGACATTGAGAGTCAGGATGTCGTTATCCGCAACAGAAATTCGCTGCATCTGCTCCTTTTCTAGTTCGAGCGCTTGTCTATCGCGAGAGAGGTTCGCTTGAGCCTGTAAAAGTTAAGTGGCGTCAACCGCGCGGCAAAGCAGAATTCCGCCTATGAAAGCCACTCACGAAAACTGGGACAGGGTGACATGTTCATGGCGCTTTGATGTCTACCTAATCTAGCTCTTTCTCCTTGCTCTTGACGAAATCGTGCACCTGCTCTGGCAGCGACGACGGCATTTCACGTATTTCGGAATGATCAAACTTGAACATGCATGTACAAAATTAAGAGTATGCATGCATCGCAAGACTGTACTATACGGAGCTGTTCGAGCCATTTGGAGCCTTGTGCGTTACGTGTGCGTTACGTGTATTAATCTCCCGCACGCAAGTTTTGCTGCAAGTGATGAGGTCAGTACACACGCAGAAACGTCTGGTAGCAAAAATTGGCCTGCTCTCACTCCCTAATAGACGCGTGTATGATATGGCTGCAGCATGATCATATGCAGACACAGCCAAAGCTGCGTCACGTCTGTGCCGAAGCTGCACGCTCACACGCGCAAAGCTGTCTGTTAGTAATGTGTGGGTTGCCAGCTGCTGGCAAGACCAGTATCGCGGAGCACCTAAAGGCCAGCCCCCCTCGTAAGATCATGATTCACTGTTGCCTCAAGCTATCTCAGAACAACAAAAGACAGCAGTGAGTGCTGAGACAACTGTGCCTCCCTTGCAGCCCAACTGGTGTGCTCGTGTGTCTGTTTTGACGAGGTTGAGCGCACGAAAGGTGCAGTCAAGCGATATCTCAACAACTCAGGTACTGCTGTTGCATGCTCAGACGTACACGTGATACCCCGCTTGGGCCAGCAGGTGGACACTATGGAAGCGAGCAAGCTACAAGTTTTGATGCAATGGCTTGGAAGGTGATCTGTCTTTGTGTTGTATGAGCTCACAATACAGTGCACAAAAATCTTGCATGAAGCTGCTGAGTCCTGTTTTGTGTCATCTGTTGTCAAGCGACCGCGCTTCAGGCTATGTCATGACTTGCCTGCTGCTAGTGTCTCAATCAGGAACGAGAAGCCTGCCTCAGGCTGCTAGCTGTACCTGCATCACCCAACACGAACCGCAATGCCATGAAGTGTTGAACCTGTTTTGATGCATTGGAAGAGCTGCACCCAAGGCTGTGCTGTTTACTGGGCATGCAGAAAGCTAGAGAGTCAGCAATGAGCCAAGTCAAGCAAGAGCTGCATTCTGCAACAAATTCATCTCAACATCGCTTGGTCATTGTGGACGATAACATGTACTACCGGTACAGACACACAACATCATCATCTTGGCAGTCGACAACAATTTGGGCGGGGCTGTGATGCTCTTTTTGAAACTCCCAGACATACCTGATGTGTGACCTTGCTGCACTGTTGACTGAGCTGCAGCATGACTGAATTGCTGTGTTGACTGTCCTTGTTTCACCGAGCTGCTGAGGGCGCCTTTTGAGTGATGCAGCCCTTTCAAGTGAACAAGCCTACAGTGTAGGTATACTCATGCAGGAGCATGCGTTATGACTGTCTGCAGCTGGCCCGCAAACACCAAGCAGCCTACATACAGCTGCACATCACATGTCCAGTGGAAACAGCCATTCAAAGGAATGCGTCACGCAGTGAAGGTCAGAGAGTGCCTGAGGCTGTCATGCGACGCATGGCATGCGTTTCTGAGGTGCCAGATCCACAAAGGCATGCATGGGAGGCAAACACCATAGTGCTGGATGGCAGCAGGCTGGAGAAGATTTATTCCAGGTAGAGCAGTTTGATGCTGTCTTCACTTGCATATGAAAACATTTGTATAGGATGAGTCCCTGGGCAGCCTGATATAATATGTGGCTTCTCATAAATTTGATGCCGAATGGCGCCGCCTTTTTTTTATAGGATGAGTCTGGTCAAGCATGACACAATGGCCAAGCACAAACTAGACCTGAACAACCAGAACACTGCTCTTGTTTCGATCAGAAACAAGAAGCAACTGACAGATTGTGTCATATAGCGACGAAGTATGGCAGCAGATTCTAGGCATGTGGAACGATCCCGTACAGCCAGTTGCTGATGCTGCAACTTTGGAGCAGACTAGGCAGCATGGTCAAGCAGCCAACAAGCTGAGTTTGCAACATCAACTGGACCTATTCTGCAGAAAGGCAGTATCTGAAACGATGCAGCAGCTGAAAGCAGACAAGGTACACACTCTGATGTGTCTATATGCCCTGACTGCTGCCGTCGTCATGGACTAAATTTGCATGCAGGGTGTGCTAATGTTTTGCATGTCTTTTGAGTCAAGTACCCAAGCTGGACACCCTGTATGTGCTCTTCTGTGTCTCCGGTGCATTGCTTAGGATCTGCGAATGATGCAACAAAAAAGCTTTTGAAACAGAAATCTTCTGCAATGTGCTAGCGCTATAGTGAACAACCATGGGAACGTGCGATACACTCTAGGGGCAAAGGCGCATTGTGTCAGATGCAACATGTTGTGTTCAGGAGTTGCTACTGCTGCTGTAGGGTGTTGATCAGCGTGTCAGATGCAAAGTGTTGTGTTCAGGAGTTGCTGCTGCTGCTGCTGCTGTAGGGTGTTGACCAGCATCAGCTGGCAAGCACAGCTCAATCACTGAATGCTGCAAAACAAGCAGCTCTGGCTGCACTCAGAGCATCTGCTCAGTCCGACTCACAGGCTGAGTGTGAACACCAGCGAGTTGCTTTCATGAAGGTGTGCAACAACAGAAAGCAATAAACAGATGCGCAGGCCAAACCGCGGGACTCTTTCCCTATTGTCTGAAGCAGCAAAGTCGCACTTTCCAGGTAGGCGTAAGTGTTGGCAAACTGATGAAAGCACTGTGGTGTGACTGATGTATCACCTACAGATATGCATGCATGGCTGGCTGAGAGAGGATACACATTATTGTTGCTCTCTGGCTGGCGCCTTACAGCAGGAAACATGTGCCCCGCCAAACTGTCAATCCAATGTGCTATTTGATATCCTGGCATGGATAAGATACAGGCTTGGTTGTGTGATGCACAGCATTCCTCGGTCCTCAAGGCACCTGAGTGCATGTGGAGTGCTCAAGGCACCTGTGTGCATATGGAGTACGCAAGGCACGTGAGTGCATATGGAGTGCGCAGAGTCCATGAAGTCATGGTTTACTGCAGGCGGCGCCAATCTGTGCAAGCAATAGATGTCCCCCTGCAATGTCATTGTATGACAGTAGATCAGCTACAAGACCAGCTGCATGCAAGCTTTGTGGACAATGATCTCTTGCTTTGCCACCGAGCTCAACGCATCCAACTCAAGACTGTAGGTGTAAGCTATGGCATGATACATACATCAATTTTGCTGACAATCATAGCCATGCTGCTGCTGTTGCCTGTCGACCGACAGTCCATCACTCAGTTTTGTGCAGGCTGTGTCAGACGTGCCATGCAGATTTATTGTTTCAGAAGCCATGCAGTCTTGATTTTAAGACATGCAGGCAGTTTTGCAATTGTTGCGCCTATCTGGGCAGTCTGGGTCCAGCAGTTGCAGCTTTCTTGTAGCTTTGCCAAGTGCAAGTGGCAATTACTCACATCAGTCTGCAGAGCTTTCAAGTAAGCACACAAGGTCCTACTGGCAAATGCGCTGCTGCCCGCAACATGCGTCTCCTCAAGGGAGTCACCTCCGATGACAACAGGCTTACATTGTGTATGCTTTGACTGGAAGGCCTCTCAGAACAATTGCAAGTTTGGACCTTGTGTGGCCTATTCTAATGTCGACGGTTCAGAGTGACTTGTGGCAGCTTTACAAATGCCTGTACATACTTCATGGGCGTACTGCCTATACTTGTCTCAAAGTGCGTGCAGGGTATAAGCGACTGTTAGTGGTGACATGAAGTCCTGCAACAGCATGGATGCCGGCCATCACCTCTACTGCTTGATGACTCGAGCACTTTGATCCCGTAGGAGATTCTCAAAAGCATTGGCTGCCACCAGTGCAGCTGCCTCTCTTCTTTCTGCCCTTGCAGTTGGCTGAATTGTGTTCAAGCTGTTGCTGTTGCTAGCTTTGCCATTTGTCTCTGCAAGTTTTGTAGTCTTCGGTCGGTATGTTACGCTTGTGTTCTGAAATTGAGGTTAATGTCCTGCTAATCATGCAGCGGCTGCATGCTGGGCAATCATGTACATATGACAGTCATTGGGCCCTGTCTTTACAACCCATATTGGCAGGCCTATTGAGTGAAAAGCTTTGCGTGTTAAAGCTTCAGCCTCGTGCCGAACGGTGGGAAGCACAAAAGTTTCGAGACTTTACAGCAGATACCTGAACGGCTTGGCAACCTTCACACATACGTGATCCCGAAGAAGCGCACATCCAGGTACTGTAGCAAGACGAGGATGCGAATTTCAAAATTAGGCAGCCCTGGGGCGTTTACAGGAATACCACCCAAATAGAGGGCATTTGCCCTTAGAGGATCCTGCTTTGGATGGAGGTTTGCGGCCAATAGAGCTTGAGTCAAAGCATATGTGGCACAAATAGCGCATGACGTTCAGAAACTCGTGAAGTTTGCACGCGAACCCGCAGTAGATGCTGTAGTTGAAATGACTTTCCAAACGCCGGCTGTGGGACAGCTTCAGGACCTCAGCAGTCATGTCCCGTGCAAACAAGCCTTTAACACTGTTTCTTGCAGGTAGTTTTGCTATTGCGTCTTGTATTGCTTTGTTTGAAGGCCCATTGCTGTTGATCCTGGTGCTGCACGGCAGGATCCCTCCAGCTGAGTTTGCTGTAACAAGCCCGCTCTGTAGATGTCTGCTTTACCTTCAGTATTGGCTGCAGAGCACCACACAGCAGGCGACGTCATCGACCTGTCACAGCACGCAGCAACGACATAGCGACAGTCGCTTCGGCTACATTGACCACTTCGCAGTCCCCTGCCACCCAGCAACCTGATGGCACTGTGTTGTCAAGTCCGACCTCCAGCAGAAACCAGGCACTGGAGCCTAGACAGCTGCGTGGCAGAGAAGTGGAGGAACGCGCGCTTGACTGCTGCATACAGATGCATCAAGATCATCCGAACGGCTTGCAGATGCCCAGCCGTTTCGGAACGGGAGGTCTTGACGAGGCGTACGATAGATGTGGGATCGTTACAGCAAGCTATGCCAAGACGTTTTACCTGGGTACGCAGCTGATGACCCCAGAGAAAGCAAAAGCTGTATGGGCGGTCTATGTATGGTGCCGACGAACGGATGAGCTGGTCGATGGACCAAATGCCTCTCGCATAACACCTGAGGTGAGCTGAGCTGCTGTTGGTGGTTGCTGCAGCATCCTGTAGTGCACAGCAGCGCTGACAGCATTGCTTCCTCCTGGCTTTCACCTGCAAACTTTTGCAATGCTGATTCAATCTTTCCCTGACTAAAGTCAAGCTGTTTGGCAGCACGAAGGGCACAAGACGCCGAGAAATCTTGCATATTGCTTGTTTCAGGCCTTGGACAGATGGGAGGAACGACTGGAAGGCATCTTTGAGGGCAGACCATATGATATCCTAGATGCAGCGCTGACAGACACAGTCAGCAAGTTCCCAGTGCACATTCAGCCATTCAGGGATATGATCGATGGCATGCGCATGGACCTTGTCAAGGAGCGTTATGAGACATTTGATGAGCTGTATGAGTACTGCTACAGAGTTGCCGGCACTGTTGGGCTGATGACAACCCCTATCATGGGCATTGACCCCTCATACAAGGTTTGTGGGCTGTTGCTGTCATCATTTGCACCTCAACAGACCTCATCTTGGGATGCTTTTTGTACACTGGAGATAAGCAGTTGAGCAAGGCTTTCCTCTGTTGTACTCTCCCTTTGAAGTTGTGAGGGCACAGCCACAAAGCAGCGATGCAAGCAGCAAATACCAGCCAGCGACACAAAGCTTGCATGTCTTATCACTCAGCAGCATGCCCTCTTGTCAGCTTGTACTTGTGGTAGTGTAGTCTGCATTCCCACAGCAGTACATACCTCAGCAACACTGCAGAAGGCTGTTTGCTTGCGCAATGGCAGCAAGAGGCATTTCTTGTTTGGGCAAATCGTCAAGCTTTCAGGCTAAAAGCGACAAGCAAGGGATACAAGATCCCTGTGACAATGCAGGGCCCTTTGAGGGATGTGTACCAGGCAGCCCTAGGGCTAGGCACAGCTAACCAGCTGACAAATATCCTGAGAGATGTTGGCGAAGACATCACAGAGCGCAACAGGATTTACGTTCCAACGCAAGAACTCAAAGAGTTTGGCATTGCGGAGTCAGAGGTGAGCTGCTCTAATCAAGTGTGTTTCATATCCTGAGCTGTCATCCGACAACCCTTTCCCTTTTGACCGTTGCCACTGTGAACGTTGCTACCAGTTTTTACAATGCAAGGCTGCCTGTCAAGATATTTCAGTGAGACCACAGAGCTGGGTTCACTGCTCTGATCTGACTTGCAAGGAAGTGCAAATTGCTTTTGCTGAGCAGCCCGGTATAATACTTGGCTTCTCATCAATGTGCGTGATCAACTGATGTCGATATCAGTGCCTGTCCTTGGCTTGGCCTCTTGAGTCGCAAGTGTGACGCACCTCATATATTGTGGACAGCCATCAATATATTGTGGTCAAGCCCAGCCCAAGTTATTGACTGTGCAGAATATGACGCACATCATATTCTACACAGTCATCAATCTGGGCTTGCCTGAGCCCAATTTGATGGCTGTCCACAATATATGAGGTGCATCACTTTTGCAAGCCAAAGGCCATGCCAAGGACAGGCACTGATACCACCAAGTTTGTAGCAATCTTGAGATCGTCTTGTTGAGTCACACTGTGGCAACAAACATAATGTTGTGATTCAGTGTTATGTTGCTGAGTGGGTTTGGCCCTGGGTTTGCATGCTTTCATGTGCTGTACTGTTTTCAGATGCGGCCGTGAACTCTGGCTTTGAAAAAGGTGCTTTATGTCAATGTCACATAAAGCAACTTTTTCCAGATGCCAGAGTTTGCAGCCGCATCTGGAACCATTGCAGCACACGAAAGCATGCAACCTCAGGGCTAAGCCCATGTTGATGGCTATCCACAATATATTTAGTCACTTTTGCACCAAAGGCCAAGCCAAGGACAGGCACTGGTATCACCGCATTTGTAGCAAATGCTACTTCTGTTCACTGTTTTTGTCACTTGCATGTTTGCTAACACTTTGACCATCTTGAGGTGCTCTTTGTCATTGTGGCAATAAACATAATGTTGTGTTTTAGTGTTATGTTGCTGAGTGGCTGCAACTACAGTACTGCACTGCACAAGACAGGAGTTAATGAACATGTCAACAATTCAGGCAAAAGCGCTCACAATATATAGGCAATGTAGTGTAATAACAATATCCCTTCAAGCTTCCCGTATTCATGTCATGGCATGCTGCAGGGTGAACACTAAAGTTGTAGTCTTTCATCTTCATCTTCTTGTCAAAATGCTGTTGCTGTGTGTATGCAGATGTCAATTGGCATGTTTGCCCCCAGCACAACTGTGATCTTTTCGGTTTTTGTCTCAAATTGCTGTTGCTGTGTGTGTGCAGGTGTCCATTGGCATGTTTGCCCCCAACAACTGTGATCTTTTCATCTTTTGTGTCAAATCGTTCTTGCTGTGTGTATGCAGGTGTCTATTGGCATGTTTGCCCCCAGCACAGGCAAGATTGATGACAGGTGGCAGCGCTTCATGCAGTTCCAGATCAAGAGGGCCAGGGAGTACTTCAGCCAAGCTGAGTCTGGTGTTGATTTCCTGGACAAGAATGCTAGATGGCCGGTCTGGTAAGCAATCCCACTTACCATGTGTATTGCTCAGGAAACAGTGGTGTTACCCAGGAGTTACGAGTCAGGAAATGGTAGTGTGACTCAGGAAATGGTGTTGTGACTCGGGAAACAACATAGCTCGACATAAACCCTGAGTGTCCTCACTTGCCTTCTGATGTCACTTGCGCAGAAATGGTAATGTGATTCAGGCAACAGCGTTTCCTTTATGGCATCACTGTGACCGTCATTGACCATAACAGTAGCAAGAGTGGCTAATTGGCAGACTATACTAGCTGCTGAGAATAACACTGCATGTACTTCTTCATGTATGCAATGAGGTTGCTGCATAACATGTTCCAAGTATTGGGTGGAAAGCTTTATGGCATGTAGGTTAGACATATGCTCTTGCTTGGCTTGGCACACCTGCTCATATTGTCAGCTACTCATCACATGCAATGAAATGCAAGCAGCTGCTGTTCTGTATTTCCTAAAACATCTCCAGGATGTAGAAATGTGTTTCATTGTCTCCAGACGTTTCTCTATCTAGATTTCCAGTGTAGAGATGACGTTTTTGCATCAAAATACACATTTGGGATCGAAAAGAGCTTCTGTCAAGGTGTGTGTGCTGCTGGTGCAGGTCTGCGCTCATTTTGTACCGCCAGATTCTGGATGGCATTGAGAACAACGGATACAACAACTTCACCAAGCGGTCGTATGTGCCAAAGTGGAAGAAGCTCCTATCCTTACCATTTGCAGCTGTCAAAGCCAGATCGGCTGTCAACTTGAAAGCTTCAAACGAGTCTTCGTGAGAGGAACATGCGTTGACACACATGTGCTGACATGGAACAAGCTCCTGTCCTTACCATTTGCAGCTGTCAAAGTCGGGTTGGCTGTCAAATTTGAAGCCCAAGTTCTTCCTGAGAGGAATTGTACTGACACAGCTGCAAAGTGATCAAAGCATACAAGGCAACAAGTAAGCTGCAAAGCTTTGGTAAAACTTGAAAATTGTATACCCCTCTTATAGGCTGTACGCAGCAGCCATGGTCTACTGTCACACCTGAGCCAGTCACAAAGCAAGGTTGATGTTCAGGATTCGTTCTTTAGATCATACCACTTGTTTTCCAAGACCACAGTGTATGTCAAAACATTGTTCGCCTTACTCTTGTGTGTTAAGGCATGGTTTGAGCAGCCCATTTTAGCAGGCAGATGCATGATGCTGGGTTGAAGTAAAGCTTTACAGCTGTATCTACACAAAGCGCTGTTGCTTCTGACTGGTCATACTTGCTGAGAAACTTTCCCTGTCCAAGTTCAGCAAAAGGAATAGCACAATGTGAACTGCCTGACCTGCTAACTACATATATTGAGGTATGCTGTTAAACTTGTCTGTACAGAGTCTGTACTACGGACGTCCCGTAATTTACATGCTGTGCTGTTGGCTGCTTATCTTGCTACACAAACACGTTCACAGTTTGTCTTACTACACGAACACGTTTACAGTTTGTCTTGAAGCAATGTCTACACTAACTACAGGGTACAAATTTCGCGAAGACAACTGCAAAATGCGTTGGCTATCCATAATTCTCTTCTCAAAGGCATCTTGTCAGGAGGCAATGGTGGAGCTAACATTGGCCTCACAACCGTAACAGCACGCTAATCTGCAATTACACTAGTACTTTGCTACACGCCTTGGCGCACACCTGGCCCCTGTGACGTGCAACCTTGTGGATTTTTCGTTGCGAGTGTAGTACTTTCAGCGCCTCTCACTGAGACCTGATGTCAGTACCAGCCTCCAAAGACGAGTCTACATGTACACAGAGTACATGAGAGCTGTGGTGCCTGCTGCCAAAATGGCATCAGCAAAACCCCTCTTCTCCTGCGCAACATGCAAAAGACAAGTCAGGGGATAGCCTGCGTCAATAGCACCAAGCAACCACTTTGACATGACAGCTCTAGGCCGTGCCATTCACTTGCATGCAGTCACCAACAGCTCCTCAACAGCATGCTTGATCATTTAATAGGACGATCGGTTTCAGCGCAGATCCTAAAACACAAGCTGCACGAGCAAGCGCATCATGTGCTGTAGCAGACACTGCTCTGTGATGTCGCAACACCTGCATGGTGTACCACAATGCATGCACAATTCAAGCAAATGCATGCATCCTTGGGAACATGTATCTGAGATCTGATCTATAATACGACAATCTGAAAACGCAGAAGGGTGAGTTCACCTGGGGCAGAAGGCTCTTGACAGTCCCCCAAAAAGCCCCGCCCTTCTGTGCAGCTGCAGCAACTGCTGCGACAATGGCTAGGCCAGGCATGGTGTGCTGACGCTTCAGGCTGGGTCTGCATTGCCACAACAACAATCGAGAGCAAAACTTTGGCAGAGCTCAAAGACCAAGTATCTGCAGGAACTGTGAAGTCAGAGCAAGCACAGGCTGCAGTCTTGTGAATGCAGAGTACTACCCACCAAGGACAGACAAGCATGCGCTGCAATCATGAAGCATATCAACAACACAGCCTTGTCCGTGACCACAGGAAGCACATCATACGCGTTTTGCTGATGCTTCACACCTGACTGTAGTAGCTGACAGCTGTGACTGCAGCACAGCCAAAGCTTGTGGCTGTGCCTCAAGGACTGCGGTGCCACCATCAGCGCTCCTGATCACACCACTGTTCCAGCTGTTTGTCCAGCTGGCATTGGAGAAGGAAGAGGAGGACCCACGCAGGGGCTCAGCAGCCTGTGCTGTGTCAGAATCCCAGGTGGTGGGGCCTCCTGCCAGTGCAAGGGCAGGCTGTCGGAACTCTGACAGCTGGGCCTTCAGGGTCACTACCTCCAACTCACGCTCCTGTAGACAAGAAAAGGAAACTGAAAAGACGACGCCTCTTGTCGTCAATTTGATGAGAAGCCAAGTGTTATAACGGGCTGCCCATGTCCTGTAGTTGACAGTAGGCAGCTGCGTAAGTCTAAGGGCAAGACTTGGCATTGTACCAAAGTTTGAGGGCTTGTGGACAGCAGCAGGCAGCTGAGTAAATCTTTGGGCAAGACTTGGCATTTGTACCAAAGGGTAAGGGCAACAGTTAACAGCTCTAAAGGCGCCGCTTAGCAGCTTTAGGGGAAGGGATAAGCAGCTTCATGGGCATCAGTTTGCAGATCCACTGTGTGGAGTCTTAACCATGTGCACAATACTTCATACCAAGTGCTGAGTACAGACGCTATTTCTGCACCTGGTGAATGCATTGCCTTCCAATCATGGTCACAGCTTGCATCTGCAAACTGTGGGCAGGCCTTACATGACATGGACATTGGGTGGTGAGGTGGAGTGCAGTGCATAATATCAGGGTATCTGCTGAGAAACGCTGCTGTGGGGTGTATGTTAAGTGTGCGCTCCATGTCACCGCTACAATGTGTCATGCAGGCAGCAGTGACAATGGCACAGGCTGATCTCAAGTGCCATTTGATGCACATAGACCTTATAGAGGTGTGTCTTTGGAGAGACAAGGCTTGTCCTACATGATCCTAGCTCATCATGAGCTGGCAAGCAAATTTATTATCATTATTACTATTATTATTTGATGCACATGGGATCCAGGGAAATGTGGTGCTCACCTCCAGCAGATGTTGCATCATTGCAATGCGCTCGTCAAAACGGCCTTGCTGACTGCGCAGGGTCAGGATGTCCCTCTCGCTCTGCTCAAGATTTCCTGCAGGCAAGCTCAAGATTGATGCTCAAGACGGAGGGATGCTCAAGATGGAGGGATGCTCAAGATGGAGGGATGCTCAAGATGGAGGGATGCTCAAGATGGAGGGATGCTCAAGATTTCCTGCAGGCATGCAGCTAGATAAATTATTGCAAAACAAAAAACGATTGAAACCTGTGAACAATCATGGTGTTCAACAGAACAACATGTTGTTTTGGCTACTTGGATGCTGCCAAGAAGACAGCCTCCAACAGTGTTGTGTCAGCTCTGTGAGCAGTGCATCAAAACTTGCCCCAGTTGATCTGATGAATGAGCCACAAAGAGTGAGGCTCGTAGTGCTTCAAAAGATTGTGTTCCTATTGCACACATCACAGCACAATACATGTAGGAATGCATGCTTTGTGGAGGCAGGACCAATAGCACAACACAGCATGATGCCATAGCAAAGTGAAATGGTTGTCTAGAAGATGAAGATCTGCAACAGTAGCCTGTTCTTTGCACAGTATTGTACACACGCAAGCGCAACACGTGCATTCCTGCATGCTTTGTGACGGCAAGGCCAACAGCGCAAGGCCAACAGCGCAAGGCCAACAGCGCAAGGCTAATAGCGCACAAAATGGAAAGTTGGCGACAAAACGGAAAGTTGGCATCCCACACATCTTCTCCCTCATGGAGGACATGTCTGCAGTTACACTGGCCAGCTGCTGCCTGCAACAGATTCAGAATGGAAAGTTGGCACACAAAATGGAAAGTTGACGCACAAAATGGAAAGTTAGCAAGAAATGGAAAGCTGGGACTCAAAAAGTGGCAAAAATTGGCAACAAAATGGAAAACTTGGCATCCCACATCCCACGCGTCTTCTCCTGTGGGGGAGTCATGCAGCTTTGAGGCATCATGAGCATACATGCTGGATTAGACTCTGTGTATGGTAGCATTCTGAAACAAAGCATGACTTCTCTTCTCCTTCACACGCTAGCTCACAGCCTTGGTAGGCATGACAGGGGTTGTGCATGTGTGTGTGCCTGCTATTCTGGCTTTGTCTTGTTTCATGTTGCATGAATCAAGGTAGAAATTGTTTGCATCTGCGGCTACTTTCTCATGTTTGCTTGAGTAAAATGGATGACAAATGAAAGTACTCTTGACCTCAACTAGGCGTGGTCAGCAGGATCAGTGAAGCCAAGGGCAGGATGGATTTTCTGTGCTGTACCTTTCATCCTCCCTGGCCACTGTGGCTGTTGCCAAAACCTGGTTTACCTCAGCCAGCTTGGCATCAAGCTGAGCTACTTCTGCCTGCAGCTTCTGCACTTCCTCCTGCATGCAACAGTGATGCAAGGTGATGCTCTGATGCTTACACAGCACAGTGTAATGTATGGAGTGCATGGTGTTGCCGGCCAGTTTGCCACCACCCGAGTGTCCTTGCGTTGCCCAGCATAATCAGACCCTGAGGAAGAGTCGGGAGTTTCACATTTGATTGGCACCTGTCTGTGACACATGCTGGTAGAGATGACTATCGTAGAACCTGTACCTGTCTGGCAATGTCTTCTGCCACGTTGATAGACAATGCTGCATGGATGCGATCAACCAGGAGCTTTTTGGTGCCACTGTGGTCAATGCCCAGCTGCTGAGCGTGACTTATGAGCTGCGCCTGCACACATACAAGTTGACAGGCTGAAGATGCGGTATGAATGCAGCAGCTACGTCTGGTATGTTGTCGTTGCACTGTAGATTGATCTAGAGCTGCTGACAAAATTTGGCAGATGACCTGGCTGGCAGCACTTGCCTTTGTACTTCTGTGTAGCCTTGACTTTGGGACCTCAGCTGTCAATGGCACCATGTTTGCTGCTGTTTGGCACGCAAGGGAGGGCAAGGAAGCCTTGCGCTTGACTGTTCGAAGCTGTACGGCGCATGACATGTCAGCAGGCAGTGCCATAAGCTTGCAAGCAAGCAGAGATCACAAAGCGTCCTACCTGGCATAAAAGAGGGTGAGCAGGTGAGATGGAAAGCTTTGAGGAGCAACGTCTGATAGGTAAAGGAGCCTTGTGCGCAGTGGCGGACATTCGGACCTGCGTCAAGCTGAAGGTCGACATGCCTGAAGGCCTCTGATCAGGCACAAGAGTTACGCCACGCCACGCGACAAAGGATTGCGCGGGGATGTGTGACTTGAGAAGAGGCTAGACGAAAGCAATAAACACGCAGAAGCAATAAGCAGTGCAGCAGTTTGTTGTCTGTTGCTGATCAACAATTGATTGTGAGCGGATTTGTGACTTGAGATTTTTGAAGCTCAGAGGCGCTGATTATTATAATATTGCTCCTGCTTTATTCCGAAACCAACTCTCAGTTTCTCAGTGCATTGGTACGCCACACACACATGCCTTTCACGCTGCATCACCGTGAAGCTATTGGTTGAAACGTATGTTTTACACGCGTACCAAATGATCAGCCACCGGAGAGTGGTTTTTGAAAGGGTCTTGCGGACATCAGTGCTGTCAATAAGCTTGACTATGCTTGCCCTGCGTTCAGACTGACGCACGCGCCGGCCTACTCTGGCTGCAACGCAGCCGAGATGCAGGGCGTCTCCCATACGTCTGAGCCTGTTTTGGAATCAAGCTCGCTGGCAAACACTGGCTCAGCAGGTGTCACAAGTATCCCAGCTCTGAGCCTTGATAGGCTAACAGGTGCCAAGCCTGCAGAAACAGAACTCCTGTCTGCTGCTCCCCCCAATACCATTACACATGGAGACGATGCTCTCGCTGCACCCATAGCACCTGCCTCCAAACTTAGCTCTGCTGGGAAAGCTAAAGCCAAGAATGTGCTAGTGGAAAAGAGTCATGGCAGCTTTGGCAAACTCAACAGTATGCTTCACAGCTTCAGCGCTGGTAAGGCTGCCAAAAGTGCAACAGTCAAGAAGGCCTCCACTCTGTCAGATGCTCAGGTGAGTCCACTCTGTTATCCTTCTTCTGCCGAGAAGGTGTACTTTTCCTATGCATTGGGATGTTGTATGCAACAGGCTTCTGCAACACTGAAGGCTGCAAATCTCCTCATGATGTAACACCTTTGACTACTTCATTATACGCTGTGTCATAGACCTCTTGTTGTACAGGTTGCCATGTCCTGATACTTGTGTCCAGCAGAATCTGCTTGCAGAAACTTGTATGTACAGCACAAAGAGACTAAAAGCATAGCGTGTTGATCACCTTGATGTATTTAATGTGTGCCCTGTTTGGTGCAGATAGCAGACATACGGTACACCTCCAAGGCAGACTTTGCAGGCTCTGCCCTTCACATTCTGCACAGAGGCACTAACAGCATTGTTTACCTAGCCACAGCTCAGGAGACAGGTCTGAAGCTGCTGCTCAAGGCATATGACATAGGTGCGCACCTTGAGGATTTGTCCTTGGTTTGTGATGGTACACTTCTGCATCATCGGTGGATGACACGTCTTGTCCTTTTTGGTGTGGCTGCTTCATGGGTGGAAGACAACTGTTGTTCTTGGTATGTGGCCATACACTTCTGCGAAGAAGTACTGCTCGCCTTTGGCGTCACAGGCAAGATGACAGGGTCAGAGGGTCAGAGCTGGCAGCTGCCAAAACTGAAGCTGACATGCTGAGTTGACATTCCCCATCACACATGATCAAGCTTCCACGAAACAAATTTGTCTTGCTTTGACAGGCAAGATGACGGGGTCAGAGCTGGCAGCTGCCAAAACTGACGTCAACCTGCTGATCCAATGCTGCCCTTTGCACATGATCAAGCCTTCACAAAGTCAATGCTTGCTTTGGCATGACAGGCAAGATGACAGCTCCAGAGCTAGCGGCCGCTAAAAGCCAAACTGACATGTTGATTTGGCTGCAGCACACAGGCATCAGAGTGTGCACAGACAGACATTGCCCTTTGCACGTGAGCAAGCTTTCTCAAATTTATTGCTCGCTTTGGTATGACAGGCAAGATGACAAGTCCAGAGCTGGCAGCGGCCACAACTGCCGTTGACATGCTGAGTAGATATTCCCCTTCACACATGATCAAGCTTCCACAAAATACTTCCAATTTCTTGCTTTGACAGGCAAGACGACAGGGTCAGAGCTGGCAGCTGCCAAAACTGAAGTTGACGTGCTGATTTGACGCTGCCCTTCGCACATGATCAAGCCTTCACAAAGTCAATGCACGGTCTGGCATGACAGGTAAGATGACAGAGTCAGAGCTGGCGGCTGCCAAAAGCCAGATTGATATGCTGACTAGGCTGCATCATGAAGGCATTGCAAGGTGCCCGGGCAGCTGGCAGGATGAGAAGCATCTGTACAGCGTGGAAGAATATGGCATCAGGGGAGATCTCTTCATTGAGATGTTCTCAGAAAGGTGCATTGTTATGCAACCTCTTGTGTCACAGCACGAATACGTCGCTGCAACCAATGGGCAAGCATTTGCAAGCCCACATGAAACACAGTTTGACTGACCTTACTGTATAACCAAACCGGAACGATGTCATGACTGCAACATTAGCACTGTGTAGACAGAAGGTACCAGATGTTGAACAGATCGCAGTCCTCCTTCACTCTGTACGGTGTCGACTCAAGTCAGACTGTAGACAGTTTCGTGGCCAGAGATGTTGAACAAAGATGCATTGGTACCAACATGCGGTAGTTGTTGCAGACATGCACAGCTTCTGCAAGCCTGATGGCAGGCCTTGTGTCTGTGCTTTCACAAAGCGGCAACAATACATGCTGTGAACAGTTTCTTTGACCATGTGTCTGCTGTGGTTTTTGCCATCAACAACTGCTGTGTGTGCGTAGGCAGCGCCTGACAGAGCGCTTCATCGCATGCAAGGTCTTGAGACCTTTGCTGAATGCCCTGGTCTACATTCATGAGCGCAACATCGTGCACAGGTAAGCTGTGTGCACAGTGATGCCTACACAGCGGCAATACCTACAATGTGATGTCTCTTCCCCTGCACATCGGTCTGCCTCAGGCAAATCGCAAGAATTGTCCTCATGCAACAATGCTGTGGATGATCTGCACACGTATCCACAAGCGCTCAACAATAGAGGCAAAGTGCTAAATGTACATGCATGCTGCCTTGCATGCACACCTCTGCTTCTACCTTGGACTGAGCAGTTGGTCTGGTCCCACCTATCTGCATTTTATCTTTACCAGTGCATGACACTTATATGGGTTGTGTTCACAGCAGCATGACAGTTTCATGGTTTGTGTTCATAGGAGTATACTGCCTGAGAACCTACATTTCGACAAGGATCTGAATCTCAAGCTTGCCCATTTTGCCTCTGCTGTGGACATGGATCAGGGCCCTGTCCCCTGTGCCTCTGCTTGTGTGGTGGACTACCTTGCCCCTGAGGTGATAATAATAATAATAATAATAATAATAATATGAAGGGAAAAAAATGATGATGGTGACAATAATAGTAGTAATGATAATGATAATAATAATGATGATAATAATAATAATAATAATGTTAACAATGACAACAATAATAACAAAATCAGTGTTTCATTTGCTTTGTTTTGTACCTGGCAATTTGGGGTATGGAGCCAGTTGTGACTCATCATGGCTGGAAAGTACAGGTACGTCTGATCTCTAGTGTCATGATCGTCTTCGTCGTTCATCACTACCATGTGATAATCATTCCCGTTTTTGTTCATCCTAAGCCATCAGTCACACAGCAATTGTGAATGTCTGAAATTGCATCATCGACATCAACACCAAGTGCATTACTACATCAAAAGCAGGCATGTACAAGCAAGATCAAACTCCCCTAAGCTGTGTCTTGTCTTCGATAATTTTGTCCCATCAGATGTCATCGGTGTACAACTTGCTCTTTCTCCCTCTCGTTCACCCATCTGTCCGTCTGTTCATCCATCCAGTTGTTCATTCAGTTATTTTTCCACGGAACCTTTTGTGCATCTGGGCGGGCAACGCCCCTGAATGGGAGAAAGCAATTCTGCTAAGTTATTACTTCTGTTGCTATTATTATTGTCATTGTTATTGTTATCATTAAGTGGGCAATTCTGCTCTCTGTATGCTCTGGGAGCCAGTCAGTGGGCTGTGGCCTTTTTATAGATTCACAAGATATGACCTTTTAAATAGAGAAATTCTTATTATAATTATATATTAATATATCTTTTTTTTAGTACTGTTCTTGCATCCCTTCTTTTTCCTGACGAAAGGCTATGGTCATAGCTCTGGGCTGCCGCCTCAGGAGGCTCCCATTGTGATCGCTGAAAAGCGCAAATTTTCCTTTCCTCTCTATCCACAGACCCAACATGTGTCATTCCCTCCGCTGCATCCTAGCTCAAGAGGCTTGTTCGTTTTGAGTGCATATTTGGTGTTGACACGGCGTCTCTACCTGGAGGCCACTGACATTTAGTTTGACATTAATGAATGACATTTGGCAGGGATGCTGAGGCTCTGCCACGAGCAATCAGACTTGTTGGCTGGCCAAAGCTTGTAATCTTCTTCTTCTTCTTGTTCGTTTTGAGTGCAGATTTGCTCCTTCTGAGTGCAGATTCTGAAGTGCATCACTACCAGCAGCATCCAGGCAGCAGGCACTCCACCAACCATGGATCACAACATCCAGCTCTTTCCTTTTGGCAGTGAATACAGCAGCACAGCCGGCAAGGTGCCACCACTGAAGCAGAAGAGGGGCGGATATGACCAGAAGGTGGACATCTGGGCTATTGGCTGCCTCCTGTTTGAGCTCCTCACAGGTATGGGACGGAGCCATGCAGCAGTGCTAGGGTCCATGCAAACCCTGTGAGGTCAGTGAATATAAACAGCACGCCATTGCAAAATTGCAGCAATCAGTCAACCTGGGTCAGTGCAATCTGTAAGGCATTTTGACCTATTTTCATTTTGTTAATATCAAAAGACACCTGCAATGGAAAAGGCCATTCTGAACTCTGGAATTCAGGAGGAGTCATGGTGTAGCCCGGGCATTAAAAGGCATACAATTGCCTCTTGATGCCCGTGAGCTTAATCAGTGGTGCAGGGGCATGTGGCAAACCAGTCACCAGAACTGAAAGCAGGCTTTTGTTCCAATTTGCCTTTTGTCCCAGGCTGCCTGCAAAGAAGGCACCTTCCAAGTGGTCTTTGCTAGTCTACATGATGGCTCAGACATGGATCCTATGGGCAGCCATCTGCCCTTCTTGCCTTTCAACATCTGCCTGTAGGGGTGTCAATGGGGTCTTACTGATGGCTCCATCAATGACAGGCTTCAGGGCAGGGCTTTGCCCTCTGCTGCCTTTCAGCTTCAAGGCTGGGCTTTGCCCTCTGTTGCCTTTCAGCTTCAAGGCAGGGCTTTGCCCTCTGGGCTTTGCCCTCTGCTGCCTTTCAGCCCAGTGTTGGCCTGCAGGCAAAGGGCCCTTTGAGGTGGCCAGCAAGGAGCTGACCTGCGCCCTCATCCTATGGGGGGACATCCAACACTTTCCAGAAAAGCTCTCGCAGCCATGCGTGGCATTCATACAGGTTTGGTCCACTTTTGATCCTTGTTTGGACACTACAGTTCTGGCTTTGAGTACCCTAATTGTCAGGAATTTTGAGTGCGTCTCACAACTGCAGGCTTGGCAACTTGCTGACATGTGACCTGCTGGTTAGTGAGAGGCAGCTGCTGCAACATGGCTCAGGTAGTATGCATTGCTCATTTGCATCATGGGGCCAAATCCTCAAACATGTTTGTGAAATAGTGACAAAAGAAAGGCCAAGCACACAATAAAAGCCTGATGTAAGAGTCAATTTGTGCCAAACCACCCTGTAGTCTCCTAATCTGGAATCACTGTCAGCTACCGTAACTACTTACAATAAAAGCTAGTGTATGTACATCTCAGGAGGTAGCAAGCTCCAAGCCATTGTTTACACTTCCACAGTCCAATCATCCTTGTCCAGCCTCTGCTCTGTAACTTTTACTGTTTGACCTCCACTGTTTATCCCCAGCTGTCTAACCTGTGCTGTCTGACCTCTACTGTTTCACCTGCCCTGTCTAACCTCCACTGTTGAGGCTCCCTTGCCTGAACAGTACTGTCCAGCCTCCACTGTCCAACCTTTACTGTGAAACCTCCACTCATGACCACAGCAACCCATCACCACCACAGCACCCAACTTGCATGCCTGCATCCATGTTGAGCGCTTTCACCTCAGTGCCTGTCCCTTTCCTGCAAAACCAGCGTATGCTATGGCTGCAATCGCACAGGCAGAACCCTAAACCATACAGGCAGAACCCTGATGTGAACATGCAGAACCCTAAATTATGCAGACAGAACCTTCCACAGCAAAGCTGCGTCAGGCTGTCGCTGTTTGCAGAGGCCCAGCATCACACCAAGTCTGCATCGTCAGCCTGTTGATGTACTAGTCGAGCAGTGCTGTGTGTTTGTGTGTGCGTGCGTGTGTGTGTGTGTGTATTCTTGCTGTCTCAGCCAAGCAGTGCTGTCTATCTGTGTGTATGTGTGCGTGTGTGTGTGTTATCAGCTGGGTGGTATCATATGCAGGCTTGTTTGATGAAGGACTCAGAGAAGCGGCCCTCAGCTAAGCAGCTACTTCAGCATGAGTGGCTGGTCAAGCAAGTGCAAGCCGAGGCTGCTGGTGTTCCTGAGGTCAGTCTTGTTCAGCTTGTTGGATTCAGAGGATGCACTCATCTGTTGAGTTTGTTGAAATGCATGGGTCAAAGCCAGAAGCTTGTTTGACTCAATAAAGAGGTGCTGCCGTATGCGCCTGGTAAACTGATTTGGAATGCAGTGATGATCGTGTGGCTGATCTGCACAGCACCTGATGAGAAAGAATGCCGGAATAATGCCGTTCCTGGCTTACAAGTCGTGTGGCTGTATTTGACTGCCAGCTGTGTCGCATTGCACTGCGCAGTCAGCCAAAATCACACAAGCTTTAGCATCATCAGCAAGAAAGCACCCTGTGCCTGAGCTTCCCATCTTACTGTTGAGCCTCCTCAATCATAAATCAGCCTCCACATGTCATGTCTGGATCCTCATGACAAGTTTCAGCACCATCTTCAGCGCATGCACACACTGGTGTTGCAAAGCATGCAAGGCCACACCTGGTGCTCTGCTCGTAGGGTTTGGAATTCAAGGAAGCTGAGCACCAGACTCTAAGCAGCTCCCGTACTTGGTTGTCACGCCAGATGACCAAGCTCAAGAGCAACAGGAACCATAACAGCCCCAGCAGTGACAGTATTGCGGCTGCCACAAATGGGCAGTCTTTGTTTCATATGCCTCGGCTGTGGCACAGACATGCTGAGGACATTGAAACGGGTAGTGGACGTGGAGTTCAATCCGATGCAAGGATGGTCTCTCACTAACAGCAGCCGATGGCCTTCTGTGGGTTTGACATGAAATGCATGTTGTGACTGTTATCTGGAAGCGGACTTGGCTGCAGGTCATGACCTGAATTGATTGCAAAATTCGAGGGTGGAATCACACATGGGCACCTAGAGATCATCTCCCACATGGCCCAGTCAGGACGGGGACATCATCTTCACATGCATGTGCAGAGAATCCCTAATCATAAGCTCAAGCTACATACGGCCATGTTGTGTGTGATTGGAAGTTGCAGCTTGAAGTCCTGTGGGGATGTGCAACCCTAAGCCTAAAACCATAACCGACTTGCATTCCCCATCTTCAGTCCGATACATAAGCTGCCACGTGATCAACGCAATTCCACGCCGTTGTGCCCTGTACGCTTGCGTGCATGCGGCCTCCGGTCAATGCTTTTAATCGGCATGTTGACCTACTATATAAGAGCCTCCATCGGCAACCCCTCGGGGAAACGATCGGCACTTTGCCCTGTGGGCGTTAGGTTTGCATGACAGGGACGAATAGGACCCTGAATTTTTAAACGGGTGGCAACGCCCCAAATGCAGCTTCGTCATTCACGAGTGAGTTGCAGCTGGTTGTGAATCTCGGTCTCATCGGATTGGTGATCAGCATGTCTTTGCTGTGCACCATGAATTGACACCTTCAGAAGTTGCACATGCACAGTGTGTGCAAAAGTAAGTCTGCACCAAGCTCCAACGAATGCACGTGGTTACATGTCTACAGGTAGCAAGCCATGTCAATGATGACTTACAGTGTTGCTTGCCAGTGCAACAAAGCCTGGATGCTCACAGCTGCTAACCCTACAGTCCAAGACACAAACCATTACAGCCACACCATTCAATGAGAACAGTCTACCACTTGCTGTCATTTTACACATTCAAATTGCACCGCACCCCACACTGCTGTACGCACATGACCTGAATCTGCCTGAGCTGACCTATGACTTTGATACTTCTGGTCTAGCTGATCTACCTAGCACGACGCATGTCCTGATGCATCATGATATCTGTCAACCGTACTATCTCTGCGCAACTGGGCCTCTGATGGGGGTCTTGGTGCCAACACTTTTGGATGAGACGCTTCAAGCCGTCTGGGCAGTCTGCATCCATCCTGGGCCTTTCACCCTGAATGGCTACCTTGACAATGATCTGCAGATCAGTAACAGCTGTTGCACACTCACTTCCAACAGGTGTGTGTATGGTACGATTTTCTCTGTGTAGTCATGATGACTAAGCCCATGCAGACAATGCAGTCACTGCCTCAAGTTATTGCCTTGTGGCAGAACTGCAATTCACTCATGGCATGCTCAAGGGCTGGTGTGCCAAGACTTGTGCAAATGATTGAGACACCAGTACCAGAGCTGTCACAGAGAAACATGTTGCTTGTTGGCCTCGCCCTTGTTGACAGCCCATGCATTTACATTGTCTGTGTCTGCATCACCAGCCTTCAGCAGGCATTTAGTGAAAGCTGCCACTGCTGCTGCTGCTGCTGCTAATGTTTGTCATTGTATGCTGTGTTGACAAGCACATATGATACTGCTGTCAATGGTGCAAGCTGATGTATGCATGTGAGCAGCTACACTGAGTGTGGTGGTCTCATATGCACTCAAAGCCTGCAAAGAGTGCAGGGTCTGACCTGAAAGAAGCCTCCATTGTTAGAGAAGCCTCTCCAGGGTTGCCGCCGAGTGAGGCACTCATTCATGATGCAGCCTAGCGAGTACACATCCACCCTGCATGATCAGAATGCTTGGTAACTCCATTCTTGTGTCAAGCACTACACTGGTACAACTCCATTCTTGTATCAAGCACTGCACTGGTGCAAACGCCCAGAGAAAGCAGAACACCTTGAGAGTTGCACAACTTTGAGTCTTGCTGAGACTACTGCTTGACAAGGCAAGATGGACTGTGAAACAGGGTGAAGTCTGACATCCTGTTGAGGCTGATGCCACATGGATGCCATTGGCCATGTGCATAGCAGTCTGAGTCATTAGTACTTGATGACTAATCACCAGGAGAGTGTGCATGCAGGCATCATATGCACTCAAAGCCAGACCCAAACGCCCCAGTCACTCACATCACACGACTCTGCATTCATACTGCTATTGGCCAAATGGGCACCTGCTGCATGAACTAAGATGCGTGGAACAACAAGAAACCTGAATACATTGCTTCTCATCCACTCTGGTGACAGCAACACAATCAACAGCAGAAGCTGGATCCACGCATGCACAGCACGGACAGACAGACATGATCAAACTCAAGATGCAGATCAGTGCTGCTCACTTTTCGTCCACTCGGGTTCCGTTGAACTGCTCAGGTGCCATGTACATCGGCGTCCCACTATCATTAGTCGTGGTCAGATAGGTCTTGGAGGGGTCCTTCACACGACTGATGCCGAAGTCAGCAATCTTGGCATGCCCTTGCTCATCAAGCAGGATGTTGCTTGGCTTCAAATCCCGGTGGATGACGCTGGGATGGAGGTAGGCCAGCCCTTCTGCCACGTCATGTGCCAGCTGGAGAATCTCCATGTAGCTCAACCTGCCTTTAGTGGTGTCATTGATGCGCTGATGCAGGTTGCCGCCCTTGGCTAACTCCATGATGAGACACATGTTTGCCTTGTCCTGCACACAGCAGAAGCAGGCTTATGAGAGAGTGCTCGGCACTGCAGAGGGCTTGTCAAAAGGTTCATCAGGGTCTGCTTTTCAGGTGTCGTTGATGCGCATAAGAAGGTTGCCACCCTTGGCTAACTCCATGATGAGGCATACGTTCGCCTTGTCCTGCACACAGCAGAAGCTGTCTGGTCAGCAGGCTCAGCGCAGCGTGCAAAGTATGCCAGGTTTGCAGCCTCCCCAGCAGGCACAGCAGCAGCAGCAGGCTCGTGAGAGGGTGCTGTGGACTGCAGAGGACTCGTAAGAATGTGCACCGATGTTGTCTGCTCCCAAGTATACAATGCTGACCCTGATGATGGTAAACAAGTGAAACTTGCACAGAGTCTCAAACACTTCTATGCATTAATTCTGTTCCTGAGCAACATGTCTTCAAGTGATGAGGGCACTTAGGAAGGCAGATGGTGTGTTGAAGCCTTCAAAGGTGAGCAAGTGTCCTTACCCATTGTGGTCAAGCTTGTGCAATGCTGATCAGAGACCTATGATAGTGCAATGCCTGGTGCCTCTCTGGAAAAGCTCTTGAGCTGATCAACGCACAATGACCCACCTTTGTTCACCTGAGACGTGCCCAGTCTTTGCACGCCCCTCAAATAATGGCAATCACATCATGCTCATTGACAATGAACATACTCAAAGACATTTATCAAGTTCAGTTAATTGCCATCAATGTGAAACAAACATGATTATGGTCTGATTTACCTTCAGACTGGCACCATAGACACGCACAAGCCTCTCGCTGTTGAACTTGCTGCTCAGCTCCACTTCTCTGATGAGAGCCCGGTACTGCTCACTGTCATGGCCAATGCTGGGGGACAGTCTCTTCACCGCAACATCCTTCCCCCTCCACACGGCTGCATACACACTGCCAAAGCCGCCAGAACCCTGCACGATGCAGCTCATGATCAGAGTACAGTATGCTGTCAGCATTGCAGTTCCAGTGCTGAGCAATGCTTGGGGATAGTCTCTTCACTGCAACATCCCTCCCCCTCCACTCGGCCGCATACACACTGCCAAAGCCACCGCAACCCTGCAGAGCAAGTCCCTATCAAAGTCAATGAACAGAAAAGAAAAGGGAAGTGTACGGTTTCCACCGATCATCACAGGAGCCTCCTAAGGCGGCAGCCTGGAGCCTATCAAAGTCAACATTGTGTTGGAGAAGTTTTAGTTCAGTCAGCAAGATTGCAGATATTGATGTGGTAGAAGCAGAGTCAGGAGGGGACCATGTGAACACCACATGCACCTGTGCTTCCAAGCCAGCATGTCTGGTGATTCACAACTGGCTCCACACCCCAGACTGTGAGCTCTTTGCAATCCCAAAACGTCTATTCTAGTTCACAAACGTCATCCCTACACTGGAAATCTAATCTCAGAAACGTCTGGGGACAGTACAAACGCGTTTCTGCATTGTGGACATGTCTTAGGTAATCAATGAAATGAAACGACAATGCTCACCAGGCATTGTCCCAGGAAAGGTGCGACCTCAGCTTGGTAGTCAACAGCTAGGTCCACATCCACAGCAGGCTGAGAGTGGAGGGTGATGGGCGGGGGGAGGGGTCTCAGGGGGGGCAGCTCTGCTGAGTTGGCCCTTCGCAGGCTGGGCTTGTGTAGGTGTCTCTGACGGTGTAAGGCAGCTGGTAATACCTCTACTGACGGCCAGTTCTGCAGCCTGCATGAACAGGGAAGGAAACATCAGGGACAGGCGCAACAACAAGTTTAAAGAACGGCAGGCGTATTATACAACAGTAGTAAAACAATGTTGAAGCTTTCCGGCTCATGATGAGCTTAAGATGTGCAGGGCAAGTCTTGTGCAGCCGACGCTGCAGTGGTCCTGAAGAGCTGCAACGTTGGCCCAGTACAAGCAGGAACAGTGCATTGCATCAGACGCTTGGTAGTAGGGTACTAAGACTCGAAAGCAGGAACAGAAGGCAGGAACAGCACACTCCAGCTGCTGTGAGCAATCAAATTGCTGTGAGTGTGAAGCTCTGGGTATGTGCAGTACCCCTGCATGATGCAGGCAGGACACCAAACAGTCACGGTGAGTCTTAAGCCCTGGGTTTGTGCGTAAGCCCTTGCAACACACATAGGCAGAAGAGCACAATGACTGACAAGAGGCTGCTGTGAGCAATCGAGTCACTGTGAGCGTGACGCTTGAGCATGTGTATGACTCCTGCAGGATTTGGGCCAAACACCAGACTTCCACTTGAGTGTGAAGCTCTGGGTAAGTGCACACGCCCTGCCTGATACAGGCAGGACACCAAACAGTCACTGTGAGTCTGAAGCTCTGGGTTTGCGCATAAGCCCTGCAACTGACGCCTTACACATAGGCAGAACAGCAAGCTGGTTGGCTGCAATGTACAGGCGAAACACCAGGCTTCCACTGGAGTGTAGCGCATGGGCAGAAAAGCAGAAGAGCACAATGACTGGCTGACTGGATGAGACCCCTCACCTGCCATTCCAGGTTTGTGTGGGTCTCTGCCCTGGTGCATTGGCAACAGGAGTGTCCAGAAAGGTGCTGTCAAACCCATCTGCAACGTCACCAAACGCACCACCCTACATGACATAATAATGCACAATCAGCTGCTGAGCAAAGCCTGAGGGATTGTGGCATCCCAATCAGATCAATAAAAGAACACAGATTTGTGTTTTGTCCAGAAATGTGATCTTTGTTTTCAGAGAAACCTCACAGATCTGTCAGGCATGTGTGATCAATAGGCATGAGAACACTCAGGGAGGTGGAGTAGTCTCAACACACACATGAAGAAGAACAGGAAGAGGAACAGGATCAGGAAGAGGAAGAGGAAATGTCTGAACACACAGGAAGAGCAAGAGTCTCAACACACAGGTAGAGCAAGAGTCTCAATATACAGGAAGAGGAAGGGTCTCGACACACAGGAAGAGGAAGAGTCTCAGCACACAGGAAGAAGAAGAGTGCAAGGCCTGGCAGGCAGAAGCTGCTCGCAGGGGTGTTTACCTGAAGTGCAGGCATGGACATGGCCTTTTGCAACAAAAAGCGCTCTTGGATCTCCTCTGTCAGAACACCTGTTGCAAATGGCAGCCACACAGCTGTTTAGGCACATAACTTTTCACCACAGCTGCTCAGGCTCACGCTTGATCACAGACCCCAACATACAACGGTGTGTTTTCCACAAGCTGTTTGGCACTGCAAGCATGCAAGCGTTTGCACAATGACACAAAGGAAGCTAGTGCATGGCATCTTGGGATTGGCTTTGCATAGGTCATCTTTGCATTTATGGTTGCATGAGCATAGTGACAGTGTCAAGTCAGTGAGGCAGTGCATCATGACTCACCTTGGCCTGGCCGCTCTAGAAGGGAATGAGGCCCATGCATGACTAAGCTCCCAGCAGAAGCTGCTGCACCAGCTGCTGTCAGCATTGGCGCCCACTGCTGCTCCATCTCAGCAGCATGCCAGAGCATCCCAGAGCCTTGCAAGGGCATCCCCAGCCCGAACTGCCCTGGGCTAGAGGCCTGCCGCACTATACCCTGCCCATGCTGGCTGAGGAAGTTGTTGACATACTGATCCCCAGATCCAAACCGGATCAGCCCTGATCCCTGCCGAGTCACATTCGAGCCTGCCCTGACCAGAGGTCCCTTGCTTGACTCACCCCGCTTATCATACGGTAAGCGCTGGTAATGACCATCACCGTACGGAGCATGGTGCGCACCATTTTGCTCAGCTGCCAAAGGTGTGAAGGGCCAGCGCGCGTCCACAAATGGGTTGTCATTCCACCGCTGATGCCTGACAGCCCCATTTGGCTTGCCATCGCCCTGATTCAGCCCCGGATTAGCATTGATCAGCCCTGGATTGACTAGCCCTTGGCCTGGGCCATATTGAGACATGTTGCTGCCATGCCTCTGTAGGGCATATGCTGCTGGCGGAGCATATCCCATTTCCAACCAGCTCTGATTTGAGTCACCTGTACGCATTTGCATGAGTCAATCATCAGCAATGATGACAGACTTGTGGACCAAATTGTTTTTTTGTGTGTTGTACCTGATCTTGTCATGGCAGTGCTGTTAGATTCCAGCAGAGCTCCTCTGAGGGGATGACTCTCCAAAGCATGCCACCTGTCTTCACCATTAAGAGTTCTGGCCCCCGGCAACAGACTGATGGGTGACCCCCCTTCTGGGTCAGGGTCAGCTTGATGGGGTCTAGCCTTGCTGCTTGCTGGCATCCCAGGCTTGGGAGAACTTCTGCTGTGAACACTCCTCCTTCTTCTTTGCAGGATGAAGAATGCAGCTGAGGAGGCAACTGCTGCGCCAACTACCGCCGCAACTGCTATGCCTGCAATGGCTCCAGAACCAATGTCTGCCTTGGCATTTTGGCCCTGCCCTGCTGCAGCACCTAGGGCAGTAGAGTTTGCAGTCTCAGGAGCAGGAGTTGGGGCAGAAGCCCCAGGAGCAGGGGCACTTGCAGGCGCCGTGCTCCATTTGCTGGGGACAGCAGTGGTCCCAAGGCATTGTTGGCAGCAATCTGCTCTGCAGACTGTGATGAGTTTGCTGCTGCAGGGGTGAGGGAGACAGCAGGGGTCGCTGCTGGGGTTACCTCTGGGGTTGATGCTGGGGTAGGTACAGCTGCTGGGGTTGCAGCTGGGTTTGTCTGGTTTGGCAGGATTGCAGTAGGGAAGGGCGAATTAGATGGAGAAGTCGCTAGGGTTGTCTGATTTGGCAGGGCTGCAGCTGGTATGCTCTGTTGAGCAGAGCTCAAATTGGTGGCTGGAGCAGGCACAGGGGCACTTGTACTTATGCTGGGCAACAGCCCTGAGGTCTGATTTGGCAACAGTGTTGTGTTTGCTGCTGCTGGCACAGGTGCTGTCTCATTTCCAGCAGGCGAGAAAGTCTCATTTCCCAAACCTGGGGAGGGGACCAAAGTTGGGGGGCTGATCCCGGGGGGTGGGGCAGGGCTAATGGCGCTGCCCACTGACGCAGTGCCATTGACTGGCAGAGTGGCGTTGGAAGGGGCAGGTGCAGCTGCTTGAAGGGCAGTGCTAGAGGGCGGCGCAGCGCCAGCAATGGGCAGACCAGGCTCAGGTGCAGGAGCAGGCGTCAACGCAGTGTTGCTGTTCAAGTTTGGCGGCTGGCTGGTGACGCTCGGTGGCCAGATGTTGGGAATGACTGCTGATAGAGGCCCATCTCCATAGCAGCAGTAGGTAGCTGATAGCCCACAAACCTGCAGTGCAGCATAATATTAATAATGATGATGATAATAACGATAATGATAATAATAATGATTGAGCTTTCCAGCTCATGATGAGCTAGGTACGTGCAGGACAAGTCTTGTCTCTTGTCATTGCAGCAGTGCTTGAAAGAAAAGACAAGAAAAGTTTACGCGATCATAAAAAGAGCCTCCAGAGCTCCTTGAGGCGGCAGCCTGGAGCCAGCAATGCTTGCATGTGCACAGATGGGTACTGCTTGCCGCATGTCACCAGTCAGAATGGGGTCACTACATGCATCATCATCACCAGCAGCACTGATGAGAGATGTGGTTGCTGCTGGTTGTCAGAATGCTGTGCATGACAGCATGCTCACCACTTAAGCTGTGTACACTGTACAAAGCTTTTGGGGTGAGCATGCTGTCATGCAAACAGCATTGTGCCCAATAGCACAATTGGCAAGAAGAAGCAAATCGTTACGATTTTCAGCGATCATATTGGGAGCCCAGAGCTCACACTTGGCAGCTTTTAAAGAGCTACAGAAGGTTGCTCATGACGTGACTGCGTGCGAGACCATGAATGCCTCAACTGTTCAAACTGCATTTGCAACCACTCACGCTATACCTGTGTGCCATCAGGAGAGGTTTGGCAGTTGATGCCAGCTGGCAGGGCTGCAGCACGGGCTTCTGCAGGAGCCCCTTGCCCCACATGAACCTGCACATGCAAAGATGTGTACAGCTTCTGATTCAGACCAAAGCATTCAAGGAAGCCTTTGTACCTTTGACGCTTCAACACGCTCAAGTCAATGTTCTGGACATGATACACTTGCTGCCAATGCTGTACAAAGTGTAGTAGGCTGCTGATGGGCTTGCACACATTTGCCTTGCTGGCAGGGGTGTATAACATACATTGCGTCACCCACATGGCTGTCATGGCACAGCTGCAGGTGCTGAATCTCAACTGTGCCAGTCCTTGGTATGCTGTGTCATATCATAGCATGCTTTGCAGACATAGCATCCTTTCCAGCAGCAAAAGATACAGCGTCAGTACAGGTGCATGTCAGCTTGCTCAATATGCATGCATGAAGCTCTGCACAATGATGAACACAATGATGTACACAATGATGTGCACAATGATGTACACAATGATGTACACAATGATGTACGCAATCATGTACAGAACACGTCATGAGAAGGCAACAAACTCACCAACACCGGCTGGCTGCCCCACACCAGAGAGCCATTCAGGTAAGCGGTGATCTTGGAGTTGGGCAGAGCGGTCCTGGGTATGATGTAAGTCTGGTTGTCACTTGTGTTTGTGGGTAACCCATTCCTGCATTATGCAGCATGCTGCATCACCCACATACTGCATTGCCCACATGCTGCATTACGCAACATACTGCATTGCCCACATACTGCATTACCCACATACTGCATTACGCAACATACTGCAATACCCAACATGGGTCTGCATTACGCAAAATACTGCATTGCCCAATACGGGTCTGCATTACCCAATGTACGCATGTTTGAGTCTGAAACAGAGCACTGCTAGTAGTGAGGTTGGGTCACAATGGTTATGTGTGATGAATTCAGCAGCAGTGCATGTCAGCACATGCGCTACATTGCCAAGCAGAAAATCTGCTGCTGTCAGGTCTGTTTGTCATGTGTCTTACTGCAGGCAACATGTTGCAAGAAAGCTTGTTGCAAGCCATTGACAGGCGCATGGTTGTTGCAGTAGACATGCAGACAGACAAAGCAAATGCAGGAGCTGATGGCCCCTCACTGGATAGGGCCTCAGCACTGGCAGGAATGTATAATCATGCCGGCAATCATCAGGCCATGCCTTGTGCACTAGGCCCATCATGACTGTACTGTACACAGACACAGCAGTGGCACAACACAGCCGTGCTAGAATGCGAAGTGCAGCAGCATGGCAGCTTCTACTCACGTGGATGTGTTCAGGTATGAGTAATCCAGAGTGCTGTTGATAGGAACCAGGAATTGGGTGCTGGACACGCTAAACAACACTTCCATCTCTGGCAACTGCAACGGCCCTGCAGGGGCCGGTGCAGGCGCCAGCCCTGGGGCTGGCTCCGGAACTGCCCCTGATCCCCCCGGGGTGGGAATCAGAACGACCCCATCGGGGTTGTACCCTGTGGTGTTGAAGCCTAAGGTGATTTTGAACCTGGCACCTTGAGCATCTGGATATGCAGTGGTGATGCTGCTCAGCAACGCTTCACAGCCTGCAGCATTATCTCAGAGTTGATGCAGCTAATTCATGTGCCACCGCCGCAGGCCACCACCTGCCACTGTGTGCAGTCAACAGACAAGGGGAATGCGCTCGTGTGAGTAGGCTCACTGGCTGTGAGCATGGATTGCTGCTTGAAGAGAGCAGCACAACAGGGCACAGCGAAGCCCAGCACAGCATGCATTGCTGTTTGCCAGAAGCAGCACAGCACAGCACAGCACAGCACAGCACAGCACAGCACAGCACAGCACAGCACAGCACAGCACAGCACAGCACAGCACAGCACAGCACAGCACAGCAGTTGCATGTACAGCAATTGCTCAGATCACCTATGGTGGTGTCACTGCACACAGGCCGGAACTGGTCGACGCTGACACTGGAATCAGCAGGACCATTGAACCAGTAGTCCAAGGTGATGTCATTCAGCACCAGGCTTGTGTTACCAATGTTGGTCAGTCTGCAACGCACATCAATCAGCCTGAGTGTACAATCTATCCGCATATGCACTGCAGCTGGTGCTCAGCAGTCCTCTTGCATATGCATTGTGAAGCAGCATCACGTGTGTGCTGTGCAGACAGCCCTGCATGTTCAATTTGCGCCAGCAGGCCCCAGCAGGCAGTCCATCTAGGCATGATGCAAGCTACTTGACATGTGGCTGCATGAAGCTGAGCAGCAGCTCCAAAACAGTAGGGGGTGGGGGGGGGGACCCACCTGACAAGGAAATGTGTAAAGGGTTTCAGGTTGACAGGCAGGAAGATGAAGGATGACACCAAAGTGACAGGCAGGTTGACGCACCCACCTGACAAGGAACTGCGTGAAGGAATTCAAGTTGACAGGCAGGTTGAGGTAGGTGATGGGAGTGTACTCCAAGTAGATGGTGGTTGTTGGCGCAGCAGTTCCAACAAAAGCCTCATACTCTGTCTGCTCAGCTGTGCTGCCGTTGATGCTAGCGTTGCCTGACCCATACGCTTCGCACACGAAGTTGTTGAAAAGCAGGTTCTGCATATGCGAACAGGGTTTATGCTGTGGCCCACAGTTGGGCTGGAGGCAGAAGTTAGCCTCATCTGATGCTGTTGGTTCTGATGCGTTAACCTGGATTAGTATGGAACACTGCAGGCGTTGATATGCGTGCAAACAGGTGGTAAGTGCACTTCCTCTTGGCAGGCCATGCAATGCATATGACTCATCAGCCAACACGAGTTGCACCGACAATGATTGTCTTGCATACATGCAAGCTGTCATCAGCGCAAAATATGAGCGTAAAGCGTAGGCAGCTGCTTCATACAGACAAAGCAGGCTCTTACCGAGACAGGGGCAACTTTGTAGGGGTTGGCAGGGTCTATCCCAACTGCAGCTTTTGTGCCCAAAAACTGCAGAGTCTGCTCCTGTAGCACACCCACAAGCATGTTTTAGGTACTGACAAGTGTTGTCAAACACGTATAGCAGAACAACCCAGCTGCAGACTTTGGGTGGTCTGACACACAATTCGCAGGACAACCCAGCTGCGGTCTTTGAGCATCTGTCTCAGAATGGCAGCACAGACAAAATCTGAAGAAGGTCTTCTGCACAAGAGATGTGCAGGATTGATGATCAGCAGGCCCCTTTTGTGAGGGGTAGGGCCAAGCATGATGTCATTGCTGCATAGGTGCAACGGGGCAGACAGGCCGTGCAACACCTATTTGTGAGAAGAGACCCAGGCATGCTTTGTTATGCACATACAGCAGGACAGACAGGTCCTTAGAACACCCATCTCTGAGGCATTTTGCACAGCTTGCTTGTCCATGTGTGAGCAACAAAACCAAGCATGGAGGCTTTGGTCTGCATGTGCTCATACCACCGGACAGAAATGCCTTAGGACATCCACCTGTGAGGGGTAGAACCAGGCACAATATGACTGCTATGCACATGCAACCAGACAGACAGTTCTTGGGGCGCCCACCTGTGAGGGGTAGAACCAAGCATTCTGCACAGCTTGCTGCTCATCATCAGCAGTCAGGGAAGTACTCTGTATCTCCACATGGCTGGTGTTGAAGCTGCCAGGCAAGGGGTAGCTGGTGTTGGGGAAGTAGTCTGCTGCCTCTGCCAGAACCTCACCGTCAGTGAAGTTCCAGGCTAACCTCCAGCTTTGTACGGTTAGCTGCAACAGCAGCAAGCAGCAGCTGTGGGTTGCCTTGCAGGTCACATATTCTGTGCTGCGGGATTTGTTGCAGGTCATATGTCCCGTGCAACTGTATGGCAAAGGGTGTCTACAGGCACACATTGACAAAAGCCACAGGATGTGCTCATGCAATACTTGTGCAGTCTGCAGAAGGACGTCGACCATGAACATCTTATGGTGAAGTGCCAAAAAGCTGCCATGAGCAGCATCAACCTAGATGTTCACACATGATTGTTGCTTGCTTTGCAGAGGGTCTTGTCTCAAGTACATGCTGTTCAGGACGACAAAGTAGGGGCCACTCACATTGGCGCGGTTGGTGATCCCAAGGCTGGCCACAAAAATGGGCACATTGGAGTTGTCCCCGCCGCCCTCTCCCAGGGATACAGCATAGTCAATGCTGACTGGACAGGTGCCCTGTGAGGCAGCAGCAACCTGCTGTGCTGTGATGGGTGCAGCCAGACCCAGCGTGACTGCCATGATCATCAAGCACCATGTGATTCTGTTTCTGCTGCCATTGCAACAAGACTGTCTCTGCTGGCGGTTCTGAACGCTCCTGTTAGACAGACGTCTGTTTGCTGAGATGGCATCTTTGGGGCAAGGCTGTTGGGAAGCGGGCACGGCAATGCGTCCCTGTTTGCATGACAATGTGGCTTCCTGTTGCGACTGGGTGCGAGACAGGACTTGGTACAGCTGTGCAGGGGCTTGCTCACTGCCTTTGGTGGTAGCACCAGCGCTGCTATCACCAGCTGTTGCAAGTACGGTCTCTGTGTACACTTGTTGCTGCTGCTGCTGCTGCTGTGTCTGTTGGGTGTTGCTGGGCGCATGCAAAAGTGTAGGCTTCAGCAGCCATTGCATAGTCCTGTAGCTTCCTGCTCAGTCGCTTAGCTGGAGCAGGACACATAAACCAGAAGCAAGGCAGATCAGTTTGCTGCAGCAGTGCCCTGTGTTGCTTGACAGTCTGTTATGTGGCTGTGATGCAGAAAGACTGCTCTGTTGCTCAGTAGCTGCTTAAGTGCAGACTGCACCCTAAGTAGGTCTTCTTCTGAATGCGCAGCAGAGTTCCTCTAGGTCTTCTTGGCTTGAACTGAAGTGTGAAGGTGCTGCAGCAGAGGCAAAGTACAGGCCTCTGGTCCTGCAAGCATATATGCATAAAGCTCAACATCTGTGCTGCTGAGGCTACAACAGGTAGGTGCCCAATCAGCTTGTAACTGCCTTTGTATGGAAAGACATTTATGTTACTTTTTAGTAGTCACCTCGAGCTGTAAGAGCCGTTTACAACATGTAGACAATCTGTGTAAGGGGCTGCGCCCGCATCAGCAAAGCGAGCATATGCTTTCGAAAGCCTAAGCGGCGGCTTGAAGTAAAAACAGCTTTTTGGCGTAGCTCCTGGTGGCGGACTGGCAAGCCAGGGTGCTATCAAGCGACTTCGCGCAGCTGGTGCACCTCTGATTGCGCAGAAGCCTAGTGAGATGTCTGTTCAGCGTCCAACGTGCTTAAGATTGTCTACACAGCCGCTGTTGCGGACGTTTGGACAGGGTCGTTAGAAGTAAGCAACGGTGGCCGCGAGGCCTGCAGCTCTCAGGTATCCTACTGCGCAGTCAGCTTGCAAACAACGCTCAGAGTGAAAGAGCTTGGCTCGTCGCGGCCACAGGTAGTGCGCCAGAAAGTTCGTGTTAAGTCTTGGGTGGGGCAATTGCTGTGAACAGGAACGCTCCCATTGTCTCCAACGCGATTTGCATTCAGATTCCATGCGCGTAACCCTTATTGCCATTAACCATATGACCGACGGCGTATCTTCACAGAGAAGACGACAGATGCTCCACTTCTGCGTGGCTGCTGTATTGATTTCGAGCTCAGCATTGCCCATTTGTAGCTCTCCAATCCATGTGTCGTGCTGCACACCATGTTTGATTTTGGTCAAGCACTTGTATAGTCTCTAAGAGTGGCACTAGTGGTGTCCAAAAGACGTATGGCATGACTTCTTTGGCCATGGTTCCTGCATCATGAGTGAAAATTTTACGCACTAATAGCGCCCTGATCGCTGGTCCTAAACTCGGATTATACGAGGACACCGGTGGCGTTACGTCTGGCGTATTTGTCAAGCTGCAGCCTGCATGCGCAAACGTTGCATCAGCGACTTCCTAGCTCAACGCAAAGCTGGTCTGCCGCCTTGTGCTCAAGCTGATGGGGACGCTTCGTAGGGGATCAAATTCAGCGAGATCGCTTGTTCACCCGCGAGCGTACTCCAGCTTAGACTGTTTCGTCCTTTAGCTGGCGTGAGAAGATAATGGAATCGACGAGCGCCACATCAGTTGCTGACCGACGTGACCGCTACTGCATCTGACGTATACACAAGCTGTTGTTGTAAGGCATGACATAACCCTCATGTACTCTGTGTCTTGCTCTTTGTACTTATTTCTGATATCAGTGAGCTCAGCCATCAACTCGTGATGCTCTGCACATCAGACTATGCTGTATCTGAAACTGACATACTGCCACTGATGACGACTGTCATTCATGGTGAAGCGCTGGAGCGTACTGGTAGAAGAAGTCATTGCAGTTGCGTTGTACACTATGTTCTCAAGGCACCTGTGCTGTGCAATCATACATGTTTCTGCTGCATGATACGCTATTCGCCATGCTCGCAGGCATGTGTCATACAACTCATGCTTGTTAATACAGCTCTGTCATGCATGCTATGCTATGCTAGCATGTCACCAAGAGCGCTTTTGTTAATGACACATTTGACCCTGTCACTGGCCATGTTTGCATGCAATGGTACAGCCATGCAATCATTACATTGTAATGCATAGTCATGCATGTCAACGCAGCTCTGCAACGAGGGTTGCTGCAAGGTTAGCTGCTACATACCTGTCACTGCTTTCAGTAGCAAAACACATTGCCATTGCTGAGAATATTCATCACCACCACCCTAGCTGTGCCTACCACCGTTACCAGCATCATTAGTATCATCATCATCATCACTATCACCATTACCATTGTTCAAACAGGTTTGTTTTGGACCCACAGTGTTCCTGTACGTTTGTGGGTACTATTGTGGGCTTGTGGCACCTGCACTCCTTGCAATTGGGCACATCCTGACACTCAAGTACTTTAGGAATTCAGCTGTTTCTTGTGCCCTTACCAAGTAGCGTGACCTCTGCTCTTTGTCTGCCTGCATGACTGTAGTGCTGAGAGCATAGCAGGACTATCAATATTCTCTGAGGTGCTCCTGGTCCTGCTGGCATTGTTATGCAGGGCCACCCTTATAGCACCAGGGGCTCATCATTACTGTCTGCGCCTTTCAGCTGTCAGATCGGGCCAGCTACATAGGATCCAGCAATAGGCAGTGCCTTCACCCGTTGCCTGTCAACTCAAACATGCTGCAGGCCACTTTGCAATGATGTTGCATTACTTGACTGTCAAGATTGTCATGTTAGTAGGCCTTACAAGGATGCACAAGATAGGCTGCTCTGGAGCGACAAGTCTTGACTGTAACGGGTCGGGAGCTAAAAGTTCAATGCCAGCGTGACCAGGTGTGCTTGTTATTCACCCTGTTACACTGGCTCGCACGTACCTAGTGTTTTGACTGCTATTATTGAACTTTTAGTCATTTGGCGTCGGGATCCCGGATGGCTAGCCCAGCTTCCGGTCAAAAGCTGCAAACCTCAGTTTTGACTGAAAGGCTAGCATCAGCGCCCAGTGTCTATTCCAGGGGTGCACTATTACGCACACGTAAGAGACTTCGCCGGCCCCTGGAATTTGAAAAGGTAATCAAGAACATTCGCTCTGGCCGTGCAACCGGTTTGGGATCGTACTCGCAACGCATACTCGGAGCAAAGATGTCAAATGATGCGTTGTCGCTGGTGAGTGTCATGTTCGCGACATTCTCAAAATTTCAATTGCCGCGCTAAGGCGTTAGAACAGCAGCAACGGCTAGTCAATGATTCATTGCCAAGTACACGTCCTGGGCACATCAGATCTGTGACTGTCGAGGTATGCTGAGACGATCATGTTTGCTGCAGTCCATAGCCATAGGCTTTCCCATTATACTGAGTGCAGCCAAAACCACATTTACAGGTCCCCCTAATATAAGATCCCGCGGGTGAGTCACTGCCTTCTTGAATGGTAGCTTGCTGACTTGGACTGTATTCAACTTTTCTCCTCAATTGCGGTAGTACGTGTGCTGCAGGCCAGATACTCCTTCTGAAAAAGGAGCAAACAAGCAGCAGCAGCAGCAGCTTAATCCACAACCCGGCACTTTTGCTGCTGCCTGGTATACTGTGTATGTCGCGATGGGCCTGGCGTCTTGGCTAATCTGGAAACAAGGAGGTCTGCAGGCGCAAGCATTGTGCTTGACCTTGTATGTGGCGCAGCTGTGTCTCAACATCACTGCATGGCCACCAGTCTTTGTGGGAGGACACACAAGGAGATATGCTATTGCAGATGCAACAGGTATGTGGTTTTCTCATCAACCAGCTGTGTTTGCATAGCCCGTGTCCTCTGTGATCCCTCCTCACTCTGTTGAACAGTCATCCAAACGCAGGGTACATGACTGAAAACAAAACAACAATAACGAGTCCAGCCGTCCATCTTTTGAAGCCATGCGCATCACATACGCTGGACCAATGTGTTTCTGCTCTGGCTGCAGCTCTCTTTGGAACCTCTTTTGCCACAATAGCAAGCTTCTACAGAGTACACCAAGCAGCTGGTTTGCTGATGCTGCCATACCTCTTCTGGGCATGCTATGCAACAGCAGCCATCAACTACAGCTTAAGAGGCAGCTTGAGAGGCAGCTTGAAAGGCAGCTTGAAAGGCAGCTTGGAAGGCAGCTTGAAAAGCAGCTTGAGAGGCAGCAAGCAGACCCCAAATGCACACCTCAGAAGACAAGCTGAGCTCCCTGTTGCTCAAGCAGCACCTCAAAGCGACGCACAGTCTGTCATACATTCTGAAGCCGCCACACCTCCTTCTGGACCCACCTCAGCCCCAATGCACCCCAACTCTGCCTTCCCCAATCTGTACAAGCCAGCAGGCAAGACAGGCTCTGGCACAGATACCATGCAGAACATCAATACGGAGTTAGTCGCAGGTGCTAGCAGAACAGACCCTTTTGCTGGCCAAGTCACCCAATTAGCACATTACAAACAGTTTGTAGAGCCTCAGCATGCACAGGGCACACATAGCACAGATCAGGTACAACCACCAAGCACTCCAGAAAAGCTATCAGATTCATCTGAATTGAGGGGGGCTTCAGACACACCTCCGCAAGCTACAGATGATCAGGGACTAGCAGAGCCACAGGCCGCTACAGAGCATGCAGACAACCCACAAGGAGGGATCAGAGGTCTGGCTAATAGTACTGGGTCAGTGCAGACAGAAGAAGACCCAACTGCAAATCAAACAGCGACAAATCCCAGGGATCTGGACACCTCTGTTAGGACAGACAGCATCAGTCCCTCCTTTTTTCGGACCCAGGAGCAAACAGGGTCCAGCTAAGGGATGCCGACTACCTCGATGGCAAGAAAAAGGTCTGTATATTTGTCTGTCTGTGTGTGCGCTTGTGTTCTGTCTGTCTACGGTCACGGCATCAAGATTGACATAATTTGGAAGCGTCTCCTTCTGACTTGTTGCCAGTCTGTCTAGCCGGGCTGTGCATGCTGTGCAGTGTTTGGATGTGCTTGTTGTGTATAGGATAATGCGTTCTGACACTGTACCATGTCTGACATCAATTTTGGCGCATGAGTGCCACTCTGGTTTGTGGCAGATCCGCGCATTGTGTAGACGATAATGCGTTCTGACACTGTACCATGTCTGACATCATTTTGGCCCATGAGTGCCACAGTGGTTAGCGGCACATCCGCCTACAACTCAAAAGACAAGCGTGCTGTGCCAGTCAAGCTGTATGCGCTATCTCATGATAATAAAATAATAATCATAATCATAATAATAATAATAGTAATAATGAATAATACTTCTAACACTTATTACGCTTTCCAGCTCACGATGAACATTCGTATGTACTGTGTCTGATCAGGAGGTGGCTGGAAAGCCAATCTGCTGGCTGAGCAGCGTCAACCTGCTGGAAACATCATCTGCCACAGAGCATATTGCGCGCTTTCTTCCCTCCATCACGGACAGCAAAGCGCCTTTCACCTTTGTTGTTCAGGTCAGTGAAACAGTATGAAGTTGCTCAAATGCTCCTGGGCAGCCCAGTATAATACTTGGCTTTTCAGTAAATCGACGCCAAAAGGCGTAGGCTTTTGTTTTTATTTTGTTGTCTTGTTGAAATGCTGTTTTTTAACCTTGCTGTGTAATGTGTGCAAGCTTGTTGCTGGCCAGCTGATGTGAGAAAAGAAAAGGAAAGAAAGAAAAGGCGCGGCGTCAATTTAACGAGAAGCCAAGTATTATCCCAGGCTGCCCAACAGCTGATGTGACCATGTTGTGGACACTCTGCTACTGCGTGAGCAGTGTACCGGTAGTTGCATTTCTACACTGACCTGCTACTGATGCACTATGCTGATACAATATGTGGGTGCACATTGCATGGAGCAAGCTTTCGGTTGCCAAATGGGGTCATATGCAAGCAACCAAACAGCACTGCTTATACATACAACAAACAGAAGCACTGCAAAGGCTACATGCATTAGTGTGAGCCATACATGTCAGCAATGCATCAGAACCTCTGAATCGTAGGTCTGCATCGTCTCAGTATATGTGCATTAGTGTGAGCCAAACATGTCAGCAGTGCATCAGAATCTCTGAATTGTAGGTCTGCATCGTCTCAGTGTCTGTGTGACTGTGCAGTTTATGGTCCCTGGAAAGCCTCTCTACTCTCTGACATGTGCCTGGTCATCACGCTACAACCCTGTGTCAGAAGTTGAAGGCCCTGGAGCAGATGGCGACACTGATGTAATACTCTACATGTCCTTGCTGCATTATGCAGTGGCTGCTGTTATGATTGCTCACTTCCAGATGTTGTACATGTTACTATTACACAATACTGTAACTGTTGCTGTTTACTGTTACTGTTACTGCTACACATTACTGTTGTACATGTTACTGTTACACGTTACTGCTGGACAGACACAAAGCATTCACTATGCATGTACATGGAGGCTCAGTTGCACCAGGCGTAATCAACATGGGCTTTTGTTGCTGGTCTTTGCAACACAAGCCCATCGCACGTACCTGATGCCTGCTGGCTAAGTATACGTTATTATTATTATTATTATTATGATTATTATTATCATTATTATTATTATTATTATTATTATTTGCAACATAAGGATGGTATGCAATGCCAGCCTCAGCACACACAAATGTAGGACTAGTGTCCATCAGGCTATTATGATGTCTTCGCAGAAAGGGCAGCCGACGTTGTTCATGATCATAACAGACTTGTGTCTCCTCTGTCCATTCAAGCCCTGTTGTGTGCAGAGTGACGCTGCCTTTGCACGCTGCCTAGCCCGATTTGTGAAGGGCAACAGCAAAGCAGATGTGCAGCGGCGCAACAAAGCTTTCAAGCTCATCCCAAGTGTGTCTGAGGGAGGGTGGATGGTGCGCAGGGCTGTCGGCAAATCACCTGTGCTGATTGGAAGCAAGCTGACAACCACATATTTCAGGTGACTGCTTTGGCTAATAATAGTAGTAATAATAATGACAATAACAATAAATCATACTAATAACAATAATAAAACAATAATGATAATGACAATGATTATGCTTTTCAGCTCATGATGAGCTAGGCACGTGCTTTGGCTGATGCCATCCAAGTGGTGCATGAGCAGTCTCCTGGTCTGTTAATCATTGCTCATGCATGCAGCATGCAGCGGCGCATCACTGCATGGAAAGCATGTCTCAAAGGCAGCATGGTGTGCACAATGATGCATGGTATGCATACCGTAAAGGCGGCATGGTTACGCATGGTTGTGCATGGCTTAATGGCAGCATGCACAAGAGTTCTTCAACATACACTGTTACTCATGCCACTGCCACTCTGAAAACGATGCACGATCACGGCACCCTGAAAAACAGTGAACATCATTTTGCTCTGACAAACCGTGTCAGGTGTACTGGCATGATTGTCTTCCTCCCACCTTGAATGACCTCTTGAGCTTATGACATTCTGCTGCAGAGGTAGCAACTATTTTGAGGTGGATGTAGACGTGGGCAGCTCGAAAGTTGCAACCTCTGTGTGTGGTATGGTGCAAGGAGCCCTCTTGAACCTGACCCTTGACATGGCAATCACTCTTGAGGGTCACAGTGAGGTGAATTCCTTCACACAAACCTCTGTAGTCATCAACAGGCTGCTTTAGAATGTGCTTGCCTTATCAATCACTTCACAGTATCCACAGTGGTTACACATGGTTACGCAGTCACATGTTTACGTGGTCACAGTACCACAGCGGTTACATATGCTTACACATTACAGTGGTTACACATGGTTACATGGTCACAGTATCACAGTGGTTACATATTGTTGTTCATGCCCCTGCCCCTGCCCCTGCCCCTGCCCCTGCCCTGCCTGGTGCTCTCAGAGGGGTGAGCTGTTCAGCTAGCCAGGCGCACACCTTAGGTTTAGTAATTTTCCTTTCCCTTAGGCTATGGCCTATGATCATAGCTCCGGGCTGCCGCCTCAGGAGGCTCCCGTTATGATCGATGAAAAGCGTCAAGTTTTTTTCCTTTTCTGTTCTTTCTAGCCAGGCGCACGCTCATTGCCAATAGTCACATGTGCAAATGCACATGGACAGTGAGCATGATGGCGCAAGCTTTGCTTTGAGCAAGCACAGGCTGGGCAAGAGGCCCTGGGCGGCCCGGAATAATATTTGGCTTCTCATTGAATTGACGCAGAAAGGCGTACTCTTCTCTATTCTTTTCCTTTCCTTTCTTTTCTTTTCTTTTCTTTTCTTTTCTTTTTTTTTCTTTTCTTTTCTTTTCTTTTCTTTTCTTTTCTTTTCTTTTCTTTTCTTTTCTTTTCTTTTCTTTTCTTTTCTTTTTTTTTTTTTTTTTTCTTTTCTTGGCAAGAGGCTGAAGTTGTGTATGTGCTGTAGGATGAACTTCCAGAGGCACTGCTAGGGGCGGTCAGGCTGCAGAACCTAGATCTGTCCCAGGCAGCTGTTCTGGACTCAGAGTCAGGCAAAATATCAAAGCATTAGCCCTGGGCAGCCCGAAATAACACTCGGCTTCTTATCAAATTGATGCCGAAAGGCGTAGTTTTCTTTTCTTTTCTTTTCTTCAAGCATTGGCATGTGGTCCTGTCATCACAGGCCAGCGAGCCTTTACGTGATTTGGTCATGTCTTGCGTGATGGCTGCTAGCATTGTGTGGTGAATGCTCAGCTGATGCTCTGCAGATGCACAAGCATGCAAAAAAATGTTTGCCTGTGTTGTTTGAGCTTGGAAGTATGCACATCTGGATTTGCGCAAAACCTTGTGCAACACATGTGTCTCAACACAGTGTACAATTGTGTGAGGAAGCTGCCCATAAGTCAGTAAGTATGTAATGTTTGTTACGGTCTTACACAGCAGTTTGCATTCCCTACTATGTGACTGTCTCTACTATTGTAGCTGAAACCAGCATCATCAGACAGCCGCACTGCTAGACAGCACTGCTGGGGAGTTTCACCTGTGAGTAGCGTAAAATATATCACCTGCCCTTTGCTCTCTGAGTGGAGCAGACTATCCTTACTATCCATTCTATTAATGATGTAATCCAAAACCATTGCACTTGTATTCTTTCCACACCCCGATCTGCTCTCGATCACGAACCTTTTGCTACTTTCGCGAACAATACTTTCCAGATTTTCAAGTGGTTCGTATAGCGTTTGACACAGTATAGGAAAGGCTTTTGAGACCCATTTAGCAGGGTTGTACAATAGTTGGGTCTTCAAAGTGTGGTAACTGCGAACATTCTACGCTTCTGTGTGTAAAGTTTGACACATGTTGCACAATATCTAAGGACGTCACCTATCCTCAACTGAGGATGCAAGCTTGAGCTTGTGTCACCTATCCTCAAGCTTATGCCCCAAGGTAAAACTCAAATTCGTGAAAGCCCAGATGTCAGCAGTGTACAGCGGCATGTACTTACCTCCTGATAGCTTACCAAGTATGCTTGTAGCTGCGCAAAGTCTTGCATGCAGGACAGTGCGTGAGTTGGGTTTTGACAAAAACCCACCAGCTACGCTACTCAGCCGGGACTGAACCTGCATGATCCGGGTCGTAGGTCTTCAGGGCTTCATCCAAATTCGCTCCTCCTAAGGCTTGTCATCGAAGTCCTATCAGCGTCATATCGTTGGGCTGGCACAGGCTGTGCCGCACAGCCCATAATATGTTGCAGGAAGTTGGGCATACTCAGCAGCAGCAACTACTGAATTATTATCATCCACTCCCCATAAGCAAGTATGGGTGGTCCTATACCCTAGTAGGGTCGGAGCTTCAAAACCTCCAGTTCAATCCTTGCAGTCACGCTTCCGCGCATACTCGGCGTAGCAGCAGTAAAAAGTACGTTGGCCAAGCCAGTGGCGTCAGACTTGTTGAGATACAAGATCTGTGTGCGCGGAGTACAGCTTTCGCATGACTATCTCGACTGGCTCTGCCAACGTCCATTCTACTGCTGTTACGCCAACTGCCTCAATTGCGCCCACAGCCGCGATGTCCGATTCAGACGCTCAGACCGCAATACCTCTCACCAAACAGATGCACAAGGATCTCGAGAACAAGATGTCGTCCGCAGGTGAGGACCGTGATAAAATTGATGGCAAGCTTGCTGAGCTTACCACTAGCGTAGCACTTGACTCTGCCATGCTTCATGGTCTCCCTGAGCTTACTGACGGCAAGTTTGTCGCCCAACACAAGAGATTCACTCGTCTGGAGGAGCAGCAGGACGACAGCTTGTTCTCAAGCTCCTGAGCTCATCGATGGCAACTTTGTCGTCCAGCACAAGAGATTCACTCATCTCATGGAGGAGCAGCAGGACGAGCTCATTGCTGAGCTCTCCAGCTTTTTTGAAAAAAACAGTTCACAGCAAACATGCCCCCGCACCAGCACCAGCTGCAGCTGCAACAGTCTCTCCATTCCTTCCCATCCCATCAATTCCGTCTGTGTTTGCCAGGTCCTTTGTAACGGCTGCAAGAACACCTGCGATTCGCATGCGCAGCCCAATCAGCAGGACTCCCATGGTCCCAAACAGTGTCATCAGTGATGACTCATCACCAGGGAGGGCAACAGAAAGCACGCTACCTTTGCACTGCAAAACAGCGAGGGTGCACTGCATGTGCTACAGAGCGTTGGAGTGGAAGCTCCCCTTGCCAATCCCTTACTGAGGATTCATTTCATTTTATAAGTTACAGTCTGGGGTGTAAAGCCAGTTGTGACTCATCAGACATCCTGGAGGAAGAGATGAGTCCACTGATCTCATGCAGGAGGCATTTGCATCAGGTGACAAACCCCTTCAGTCTTTGCCTGCTGATCCCTTCAGCCTTTGCCTTCAAACCCTTGCCAACTGCCATCTCCTTTCTGATGGAGGAAGCTGTCTGTGATGAGCTTAGCACCCGCATCCAGGAGAAATCTGCATCAGGTGACAAACCCCTCCAGTCTTTGCCTGCTACATCTCCACAATGTAGAAATGCATTATTACTGTCCCCAAGCGTGTCTGGGTTTAGATTTGCAGTGTAGGGATGACGTTTCTCAACCAAAATAGACGTTTTGGGATTGAACAGAGCTGCTAATCCTCCACTCACTCTGGGCCCTGTTGGTCGCTCACCCAGATTTGGACCACAGCCTCTATCTGAACTTAACCCCTCAGATTTTGCCTCACCTGTTGATTGACTCATTGACTCAATGAGATTTGGATCACAGTATCTGTCTGAACTAATCTCCTCAGATGTTGCCTGACCTGTTGTTCGTCACCCTGCTGCTGATGCCCCTTCCTCATCTGGACGCCCAAACTTCAGTAAATTTCATTTCAATTTCAGTAAATCTGCCTCAGCCTCCTAGATGTGGCACCATCAGTACTGACCCTGATGTTAGCTCAACATAGGCAAATTTTGCTGCTTGTCTGGCTATGCCAAATCTGACTGGTCAACCATTGCTAGCACATTGCTAGAAAACAAACCTCAAACACTGTTTGATACTGCTGAAACTGAAGCCCGCAAAACCAGTCCACAGGCTTTAGAAAATTCCCTTGACTGGGACAACTTTACGAAATGGTGTGAACTGAATCTGAATCTTGCTGACCATTTTTCTCAGGCCAAAATTGTAATATCTAACCTGAAGCAAGTCAGCACAGTCTCTGTGTATAGAGCTGCTTCTGATTCATTTGCTGCTCGCGCAGGCAATGCAGGCATGCACATCTTTCTCTGGTGGTACCAGGGTCTCAAGCCTGTCATTGCCACTGCCATTGTACTTGACCCTCGTACTAATGCTGAATACACTGACCTGGCTGACGCTCAAAATGCTGCTGCTGCAGTTGAACATATTTCCATGCCAGGACCAGCCAGTATAGATGGCAACCGCACATTCCAACAGCACAACAAAGGCAAATTTGTCCATCAAGCTCAGCCAGCAGACCATGTCAGGCCGCAGGGCGGGCGCCCACAATTGGACCAACCCAGCTGTTAAGCAGCCTTCAAGGAAGAACATTGCAAAGCATGAGAGAGGAACAATTCCAACCACAGGAGGACCAAGAGCACTGCCTCCCCCCCCCTCCGCCCAGGACCCAACCAGACCTGGGTACACGGCATCGCCCTTCAGGCCCTCTACATTGGCCCACCAGACCCCAGCACTGCTGGCATATATGACTTCCCATGGGAAGTCACCTGTCCCAATCCCCCTTGCACTGGCCAAGCACCCCAAATCCAGGCGCCCAGGCACCTGCTGGGTCAAGGGCTGCATGTGTGAGCTGGCCATACAGAGTGGCAGGACTGCCCCCAAACAGCAGCTTTCCTCATTGACAACAATGGGCCTGGACCTGGACCGACGGACACTCCCGTGAGCAAGCATTCTTCTTCTTCTGCTCCTGCATCACATAAGCGGTCTGCCTCTGTTGCACCTCCTCCTCCTCCTCCGCCGCCGGGGGGGGGGCGGGGGGGGGCGCGGCCGGGGGCGGCGGGGGCGGGGGCGGGGGGGGC
>JAABUP010000713.1_pt1 | contig 71307 bp, 100 predicted proteins | sample 5559201 | NCBI WGS metagenome assembly JAABUP01 (sample SAMN10711887, study PRJNA513373) | rock metagenome | isolation source: Antarctica rocks | place: Antarctica | reverse complement strand
CAGGAATGACAAGCTCTGCTCGATGCAAGTCCACCTTCGCCTATCCTTGACATATCATTCTTGGTGCAGAGCATGCTGTGTGGAAGACGTGGGCATTGAGTTCTTTTGGACAGGGTCCCGTGGCAGATAACGACATGACTGAGGGCGATCTTGGTGATATTGTGCCTGTGGTGCCTACTGTGTCACACTGGTCTTCTTTGTACTCTCAGGTATGGCATTGCCTGTGTCTTGCATGTACAGTCCAGTTGCATCATTACAGGCAGCATTTGGCACAGTTCACCTGTTATGCAGCAGGCAATGGTCTGCAGTAAGGTCTTGTATGCTGGAGGCACGTGTTTATGTTGCTTTTCAACAAGCTTGCACTAATCTGTGCATGCCCACCTACAAGGTGTTAAATGATCTGTAGTATGAGTGCTGACAATCAATGTGCTTTGCAGGCTCACTCAAGGGGTTTGTTTGACAAGAATATGACGTCACTTGGTGTTGACCCGGCATCACCTTCAGGCATCACCCACTCTGCTGCGCCGCCTCACACAGAACCTGCCATCACTCATGCACCCTCACCGTCCGCTCCTGAGGCTGGTGCACCTGCCCCTGGGGGTCTCGCCACCCCTCAGACTGCTTCCATGGCCAACCCCATCTCCAGGACTGCCCCTGCCACCCCTGGGATGACTCCCACTACCCCCAAGACTACTACCCCCAAGACTACTACCCCCAAGACTGCTGCAAACACCTTCAATGGTGTTGCCATCAATGCTGAGGCTCCTGCTACTCCCTCTGGGGGTACCCTCCAGGCTGATGGGGGTGCTTCTATGTCTGTGCCCCCTCCTGGACCTGGGTCCCCTGTTGTGCCAACCAAGACAGAGCCGATTCCTGGCGCAGCTTCCACCCCTGCCTTGACATCTGGTACAACTGGCCCTGCGGTCATCCCCAGCGCTCGCACTGCTCATCATGCAGTCCCAAGAGCAGCCATTGGTAAGCCTTCCATCGTGACTGTTGAATTGTATTGTGAGTCTGCCAGCTGATTTGTTTGTCTCCCGTCATGTCTGTGTGTCTGTGTCAATGTCTCAACATGATATCATGTCCTGCATTTTTTGTACAGTGCGGCGTGGCTAACGTCTGCCCTACCTTTCTTGTTGCCTCCTGTGCACAATCTCTGAATTCAGTCCCAGTTTTGTCTGTCACAAATGCTGCAGTGATGACCATGGTCAATGTTGCCTACCTTGCATCATTTGTGCAGGTGATGGTTCTGGCGGTCGCACTAAGCCAGTCAAGTCAGTTGTCTACACCAACACACCCAAGCTGGCCCCTGGTGCCTCCACTCATGCTGCCATCCTTCCTGCCAAGTCTACCGCAGCAGAAGACATCAAGCCCACCAAGTCTACCTCATCAGAAGACACCAAGCTCATCAAGTCTACCTCAGTAGAAGACACCAAGCTCACCAAGTTTACCTCAGCAGAAGACACCAGGTCTTCTACCCCTGCCGGCAGGGCTGCTGCCAAGCCTGCCAAGGCTGCTCATGGCTTCCACACTAGGCTTGCTGACAAGGCAGCTGTTGAGCCTGCCAACAAAGTGGACATTGAGGCTAGTGGAAGGGCAGCTGGTCAGTCTACTACAGAGGTGGGCATCAGGTCTTCAGAGCAGCCTGGGGAGTACATTCCTGCTGTCAGGACCGCCTCCAAGGCTGCTAGCTCCTCCGCAAAGCAGTCCACCACAAGTGAAGCTGCTGGGAAGCAGCCCCCAGCCAGCAACACTGAGGTAAGAGTGAATTTTATCAGCTTTGACTGGGTTGACCGGCCATGTGCAGCATACACCTGACTGCATCACAACATGATGGTACAGATTGCTTAGTGTTACACACATCGCTTCCATGTTCAGTAGGCCAAGTCTCAGCAACCTGAGATTTCATTGTACTGTGCCTTTACCTTGCAGTGTGCGCATTGACTAAACGTGCAGCGAAGTAGATCAATGCAGGTGTGTGCGGTTGTGTGCTATGCACTGCCATCAATACTGCGTTGTGGCACTTTTACAGTCATACAATCTGTTTGACACCAGTGCGGCAGTATAGACTTACACAATGAAGTTGCCAATGTAAGTCATGAGCTTCTGAGCTACCCAACCTGCTTTGCCTGCAGGCGAGTGCAGTCAAGAAGTCGGCCAAGATCAACAGGCAGGGGTCATCTGGCATGAACCCCCTTCAGAGGGCCAAGAGCGAGCTGTTCGAGGTTCGTGAGAGGTTCAAGACACGCTCTACCAGGAGAAGGCAGAACCGCAACACCCAGGACCAAATTGCTGCTGATGTCAGGGCTGACACGGTGGTGGAGCAGGCCAACAAGACCACCCTCAGGGACAAGCTCAGGAGGACCTTCAGTCCAAGGAGAGGTAAGCTTATACTGTGCAGCTCAACAGCAGTTCTGGGAGGTGTGACTTGTATAAATCTAAAACATCTCCACAATGTAGAATGCGGTTTTACTGTCCCCAGACGTTTCTCTGTTTGAGTTTCCAGTTTAGGGATGACGCTCTGAATTAACATAGACGATTCGGGGTTAAAAAGGGCTAGGACTCTGACCACATGCTTGCTGCCCAATCATGTGCACACCAACATGACCATAGAGACAGACCCAGCAGCCTTATTGTTACAGCCCATCAACATCAAGTCGTCCTGCTCTTCTGGGTGTTCCTGTATGTCCAGCACTCATCTCTCCTCTGGTGTCTCTGATCATGCAATGCTTCCCAGGGTTTGTCTTGCATGAGAAGCTGTGACATTGGATGTGTCCTGCAGGGTAGCTGTCTTGATGCTTGGTCCAAGAAGAGGCATCCTGCACCCCTCCCTGCTTCTTCTGAAATCATGAGATAGTTTCACTGGCATTGATGACATCAGACAGGATATGTGAAACAGCTTAGACATCTCCTGGAGCTGTTACTTGTATAGTCAGCTTTCTAAACGTATTGTCTGTGTGATGCTATGTGAACATTGTGCTTCCAAAGAAAGACTGATGAGTCGTCATTATTATGCAAAACATCTTTCCAGTTTTGAAAAAGCAACATTGACACAGAAGTCACACTGTCCACCATGCATGATGCTGAAGCTGTGCGACCTCAACTGCACGTTGAACATGGTGCCAGCGTGACAGTATGCATGAATGCACACAGCAGCATGCATGTTCGAAGCTCACCCAAGGCCAGCCATCACGTTTGATCAAATCTGCTTTTTGTGCACATAACAGAGCTGAAACAACTCACATTGGGAACAGTGCCAATGAAAAGACTTCTGCCAAGTCTACCAAGATGTTCATATCAGGAACTGGACCGAAGCTCATGTGTGATTTCAAGTGCTGAAGTTGCTCAACCTGCTCAAGCTTTGCTTTGCAATCAGACTGTGACCTCGACTGAGCTCATACCAGTTCCGCCACAGTCAATGCAACATAGGGCAGTTTCAGGCTATGAATTCACTTGGTGACATGAAGCGGGCAGTCCCAGCATCGTGATCAGCTGGCATCAACCAGCTTACGCACCGGCCTGTCCCTAGGGTCTTCAAGCTGCTGTCCTTCTGATGGTCATAAGCGTTTTGGGAACCGTGCAATGTCAAAATCATCGTGATGTGGTCCAGGAAGAGCGTTTGATGCTAGCACATATCCAATGTCATATGCGGCTGATGCTTCTGAGCTATACCAAGCTGCAGGTCAGCCAACATTGTCAGCCTGTTGTCTATTTGAAGCTGAGCACCTTGCAACATAAGCATGAGGTGCAAGCATGTGCTCAGCCAATGTCTGTTCATAATAATCATGATGATAGCAATCATCAACACGCTTTCCAGCTCATGCTAGGTACGTGCAGGACAAGTCTTGTCTCTCCAGAGCAGCTTGTCTTGTGCATCCCTGTAAGCAGGCTTAGGCCTACCACTGTGACACTTTTGACAACATGCGACGCAACATCATTGAAAGTAGACCTAGGGCGGCCAGATGGGTGAAGCCCCTTAACTTCACCAAACAAAAGCATCTCAAGCAATCTATCATTAGGGATCCGGACAACATGCCCTAAGCCACCTGAGTCTTTTGCCGTGCAGCTCAGACTGGGTGTTGCACCTATTCAGAATGACAATGTTCGGCACATGATCACGCAAGGATATGCCACAGATGTGTTGCAGGCATTTCATCTGAAACACAGGCAAAGGGCCTAATGTGTTGTTCACAACTGCCCATTTTCTCCAGAGAATAGCGGAACTTACATGACAATGCATCGAAAGGAATTGCGTTTTAACATGCAAGGTCAAAGCCCTAGCAGACCAGATGTTGGCCCGTCTGAGTTGCTAGAAGACACTATTAGCAGCAGCTACGCCGTGTCAGGTCTCAGCGTCTGAGGTGCAGTCAGAGGCTGCCCAAGTACTTATAGTGGGACACCACTTCTGCTTGATCCCCTCGTAGCATCGTGACTGAATCTGCAGCTTGAGCTGAAGCATGCTGCCAACAATCAGCACTTTGGTCTTCTTTGTACTGATTGTAAGTCCCCAAGGGTGGTGACAGCTTCCCTGAGCTTCTCAGCGGTGTCTCATGCCAAGGAAATGTCATCAGCACACAGCAGAATTTCACATCATCACCTGAGATATTTTTGCAATGCACGATTTGGCCTTGTGTCTTGTAGCAGATGCCGCGGCAGCTGTAGCTGGCAAATGACTGAGTCACAGCAGACATTGCACAAGGGTTGAGCAAGCACACATGCTTGCATGAACCCAATGCTTGTGCCAACTGGGGCAGAGTCAACCTTGCTGCTGGTGACTGCTGAGTGATGCTGGTGGAGGTCCCTGATGAGAGCGACAAGCTTGGGGGAAGCACCCCTACTGAGCAAGATCTGCCAGGCCATCTCCCTGTCTACTGAGTCAAAGGCTTTGGCCAAGTCCAGCACACAAAGTGGAGAGTCCAGACTCTGTCCCAAGTCTCATTTGCGCAGAAGGCGCAAGCTGAACAGGGCGTCAACAGTGCTCCTGCTTGGTCTGAAGCCACATTGCTTGTCAAGGAACTTGTCTGCCAGCCACTGCTCATGCACTCAGCACGCTGGCATAGGTTTCCCAGTCATGCTCTGCAGGGCAATGGTGTGATAGTTGCTGCACAGAGAAGCATCTCCCCTCTTAGGACTGGGTAGTAGGACGTCCTGCTTGAAGTCCTGGACAGTGCGTTAAATGTCAAGGATGACTCTGTACAGCTCAGAATGCACAGAGTCGACCCCATATTTCAGCATCTCTGGCAGTTCGTTACAGACCCCTGGGGGTTTGTTTTTCTTGAGGCGTTTGATGGCTGTGACAACCTCAGCCAGCGTGACTGCTGAGTAGGGGGGCTCTGATGGGAGGCAATGGAGGGGGGGGGGTGGGGGGCAGGGGGAAATGGTAGCGCTAGCATGTCAGGAGCAATGTGTGAGGTAGCTGTGAACAGCTGACTGACATGGCGAAACAATTCAACAATGCGTTCGGAAGCTGTATGAAGCTGCCTGCCAAAGACCCCATGTTGCAGCTGCCTGCCGACTTGACATTTGGGCTTGCTGAGCTGCCTGAGGACCTCGTATGCTGAGTGTGTGTGTGTCGCTCTTGTGCATGGAGCGCTGCACCTTCATGAGCAGCTGTCCATGCACTCACCAATACCGAAAGTCTCACTATGACATCCAACTGGGCCAATCAAGGCAAAGTCGACATCACCAGAATATGAACTTGCTCAATTTCAATGTCACAGGCAGACAGAGGCTCTGCTGCTGTCATAACACTCTTGACCAGTCTAGCAAATGTAAAGCTGTGCATGCAAACATTTCTTGTTTTTGAATTCAACATTTCTAGCCTGTGCAATACTCTGAAAAACTGAAAAGCTTGATGGCATGTGGCGAAACTCTTTCAAACCACAAAGTCGTCACATGATTGGCATGGCTGGACACCTCTTTCATGGACAGGCAGGCTGCTCGAATGAGGCAAAGCACCAAGCCGCAACAAACAACAGCCTTGGTGCTGTCTACTTGTCACCACTTGAAGTTGTTGGCTCTACTTGAGCTGCTTCAGTGGACTCGGTTGCTTTACACATCATAGTGAGAGGTGCTCGTTTTCAATCTGAAAGGGTGTAAAGTCGACTTGTGAAATGCTTGTTAGGGTTACTCTGCTGATATAGGTATAAACACTGCTTCATTTGCGACGGACCTACATGCTTTGTGTCTGAGCTCGTGGCCGGCAGCGCTTGTATCAGTTCGACCTAAGCTCAGCCCCAGATTTCTTTACAGCCGACAGCTTGCACTGTGTCGGCATTCAGCCAGCCACTGTTGTACTGCATCACTCCCGACAAGCATATGAAACTCATGCATACCTGCCGACATATTTTGCAGTGACGTTCTCTCTGTGCACACTGATCCCGACAGTATACCGAGCTTTTGCAAACGAGTGCAGTTTCAGGGAACTGATCATCGGATTCATACCAAAAGCTCGATTAGGGTTATAACTCTAATTAGGGTTAGGTGCCAGAAGCGCGTCGCGCTGTGGTCTGTCAGAGCTTTCCCTCATTGGTACCGTGTCGGTAGGTTGCATAAATTGCAAGCTGCCGGCAGAGACCATGGCGCTACCGCGGCCGACCAGCCGATTTGGGCGCTTCAAGCGCGACCACGAGTGGTAAGTGGCACTCGGCTGCTCAACACGAGCTGCAACACGTGGGCACACCAGTGTCTTTGCGTTTGGTTTCCTTTGTAGTTGCTACAGAGTTGCTCACATCTTACCTCTGCACTGGTACTATGTATGCAGGGTCCTAGTGACATTATATATCGTCTTCGAAGTTTCCGCTGGACTCATCTTGGCCAACGCAGCACACACATTGGACAAGACACACTCAGTGTGGACGAGCCTGTTTCCCGGGCAGTCGAAGCTCCCGGCAGCTCTGACCAACACCCCCGTATTTTCCTTGGCGAGCTGTGAGTTCTCTGTCCTGCTTGTCACTCTTGGACATACTGTATTGCATAGTACTGCACCGGTTGGCTCGAGAAGGGCAGGCTGCAAAGGTTGCGACTTGAGTGAGACATAGATCTGTCATTCACTGCTGCTCGTTGCTTGTGTGCAGGGCTTGTGGCAGCCTTCTTGGGCTCTGGGCTGCCGCTGTATCAACAGGCTGTTCTGCACGGAGTACCATTCATCTATATGCTGAAATGGATGCAGACATGGTCTTTCATGACCGATCCCACATGGGATGTTCTATATGTTTGGCTGTTCATAACACCTTTCGTGATCCTCTCCTGCCAGACGGTATTTCTCCCCTGTACTGTACATTGGGAGAACGTAGCCGTTCCGTTATGCTTGCTGGATTATCGAAGCATATGGTCTAAGCATTATCTGAACTGGGCTGATGAGGATGATGTGGTTGATGAGCAGAGCAGCGTAGAGGATGATTGGTCAGAGGAGGATGTGCTAGGTGCTACATTCTATCCATGTTGTTGCCTTTTGCTGTCCAAAGTTACAGCCAAACCTGCACCTTTCCCATGCATTGTCAGTACTGTCCTGTGTGAATGTGCCTGAGCTCAGCAAGTCGTGTTACAGCTGCAAGCCAAACATGAAGTCTTCTTCAATGTTGCTTTTGTGGTGGTGCAGCTTATGGCACCACAAGGCTGGCAACAAGTGCTGTTCCCTCGCTTCTCCGAGGCTTTTGGCCTCTCAGCTCCCATGGCCAAGGACCCAAGGGCGTCAGTGCTTCACCTGCTGTCTCCTCCACACATCCGCGTCGTTCCTCTGGTCTGGCCTACATCTACGAGCAGGTGAGCTTCTTTCTTTTTGCCACAGCCACACATTATCAACACGCAGCACTTGTCAAAGGAACAATGCGTTTGTTGGACGTGCCTGTCAAGTAACATACCAGCTTATAGCTTTCCCTGCCCACATAGCCTGACACTTTTGATGACCATACCAATTGAAGCACAGAAATGCTGCTCCAAACTAAGCACAGCCACCAAAGCAGCCACGGCACATCTCTGTCACCCTTTGAAAAGTGTATCTGTAAATTCAGGTTACCCACAACATACTCAACACTTGCTCTGTATTGCAGGCATATGCCAGAGGTGTCTTCAACCAGAAGATTGCCCACCCTCAAGACTCAGCTTCAGGCAGAGGCCCTGCTGCTGCAGTCACTCCGTCGGGTTCTGCTCCTGGAGGTGCCATTGGTGATGCATCCGCAAGTTCTACCACCAGTGCCAGATCTGTTGGTACGCCTCTCCATCCTCGCTATCACCTGCAATTTTTGCGTGATCATTTGTCATTGTAGCAGAGACGATCTCTGATTACCTGTGAATTTGATCCTGTACGGTGCACCCCTGTCTTTTAGCAGACAGCCCAGGCCAGATGTAGACGTAAAGGTCAGCTGTGCTCTCTGTGGTGTAGCAAACCTGCGCTCAACTACATTGTCATGCTGCCTGTGGGGCATCAGCCATTCTTCCCAGTGTGAGCCCCAACTTGCATTGCTATGTTTATTCGCACAACCTCTGCAGGGCATGCAAGTCATAGACTTTGCTTGTGGCATGCATGCTGACTGTGGAATATGTGTACAGGTGGTGGAGTCAGGTCTCCCAGGCCCGTGCAGTTCACCAGCCACCCCAAGCTGCGCCCTGGCAGCAGTGGACCTGGTGCTGCTAAGACTTCTGGCCGGCCAACCACCAAGGCTACCCCAGAGATGGACATGGGGCTCTCAGACCCCTCAGAGGGCCTCATCCCAGCTCGCAGGGCCCCCTCATCCTACCCCCTTGGCAAGGCCCCTGGGGCGTTGGAGCCTGGCGTCACCACTGCTGGACAGGAGTCCCTGACTGGAGAGTCACAGGTGAGTGTGTGTTTGTGTGACTTTCAACCTCAGTGCAATGAAACTTAGCACCTTTTGGATTCATTTGATTCCTGTTGCACGTCATTGTTGTCAGTGCTTATAGAACACACAACAGCACATATAGCCCAGCTTGTAATGGCATGCAACAGTAGTGCTCCTTGACACTTTTGCCTGGAGGGCACAAGCTTCCAGATTGTGATGCTCCACAACCTGACATGTGACAACTCATTGCTGCTGTCATGCACATTGTAGCTACAACATCAAGGGCCCATGTTGTTACACCTGCTCCTCTGCAAAGCTTCTTTAACATGGCCAGACTAGCGTTGCACCTGTTGTGCACTTGATGGCAAAGGGTTCAACCAAGAACTTGTTGATGATGCTACAGGAGGCTGCACCCCAGCCACAGCCCCAGCTTGAGAAGCAGGGGTCCGGTCTGAAGAAGGGCCTGAAGAAGATGAAGAATGGGGTCAAATCAGTGAGAGACAAGGTGAAGGATCGTATATCAAGGAGGCCCACCAAGACCCCTGGCCCTGGTCCCACCCCTGCTGCCCCTCCTGCTCAGGGCTCCACTTCTTCTGGCAGTGAGCTGCAGAGGGGTGGCAGCCTGAAGGACAAGCTGAAGAAGAAGTTTAGCCGCAGCGCAAGGGGTGAGATCTTTGTTCACGTTGACTTGCCTAGTTCACTGCCTCTGCACAGGTCAACATTTTTGCATCACAATCTCTACAGTTGACAGTGTCGTTTGGTGTGACGTTTGGTGTGACAGCAAGATGTGGAATCAGACAACAGCTGCTGCCCACTGCCTACACACATGCGCACCGTGCTCACTATGCTGTCTAATCATGGCTACCATAACAAAGCTGGTCAATGCAATGCTTTTGTGGTTACACCAGCCAATTGGCAACACATTGTCTTACACTATGCAGGGAGCTGTAGTACCTGCATGTATGCCTGCTTGCACACCTGTAGCCTAACAGTGTATAATCATGCCTGATTTGTCGGTCATGACAATCTTGTATATGCATGCAGGTGAGGAATCGTTTGTGTAGAGAGTCTTCCTGGAGCTGTGTTTCAGGAGCAAATTGACATGCGCAGAGTTTCTTTGAGTAGCTGTCATCTTTGATCCATGGAAATATTACCTTCTGCACTGTATGTCTGATTTGTCCACCCTACATGGGACCTTTTCCTTTTTTACTCCTTTGTATATGACCTGTATCCATGGCAGGCATAAACTCTTGAATGATTTGTGTTTTGTATGCCCTGCTTATATTTGTGTACATTTGAGCTGCGCGTCAGATCTGTTTAATCACCCTTTGTGGGACCTTTGCTTCAGTTACGCTCGTAGTTGACCAGGGCACGCTCTCAAATGGCTTGTGCTTCTCATGCATTACTTCTTTGAACATGCGGACATATGCGTGGACGTAGCCTTTCTCGGTCGCACATGTGTGCTCTGCTGTAAGGTGCACCTCACACATTTCTGCCTACCCAATCGGTGGATGCATTCCAAGTCATGCACAGCATGCATCGCATGCAAGTTCCAGCACTGCAGAATCAGTCTTGCCGCCTGTGACAGGCCTTCATCCCTGTCAATTCCCCTACAATCACACGTTGGTGATGCCTTGTGTTGACACCCAAACTTACGTGCTTTCTTTTGACAGCAAGCAAGTGATCTCTAGATCACCTTAAAAGCCGGTGTCACAGGCGGGTCAGGTTCTTGCGAGTCGCCGTGATGTATCGTGCTTGCCCCCTTAGTGACATTAGCTTGACTCGTGCAAACCGCTGGCAAGGGTCAGACAGGTCTTGACCTGCGCTACCAGTGAACTAGCTAGTTAGCACGCAAACACAGCACGCGCTGGATACAGAACCCAAACCAACTATGAGGCGTTGCAAAACCTCAAAACCAAAGTTCCGCATGAGGCAGACGATGTGACTGGTGTTGGACGGGACGAAAGCGTGTCAGAGGCCCTCAGCAAGAATGTCTTCTCCAGCTATGTGTGTACCTCACTCAAAATTGGGGTACCACATTCAGGAGACATTGCTGAGCCTACATCTCTCAGGTCTGACATCAGCTTTGCAGCTGTCAATGACTGCTTGCCAATTTTTGGCTTATCATCTGTGCCTATTTGTGCAGTGCTATTGCGCTGCCAACAACCAACTACCCTCTTTGGGAAAGCATCCCAGCAAATGTAGTTGATTCAGGCAAACTCAGCCAGCTGCAGTTGGAAGGAGTACTGTATGCATGCACCAAGCACCAGCAGTTCCTTCCTGGCAATGACCGTAAGTATGCTTGCCTGCTGCGCCCAGCGTTATTATGGAGGTGGGACCATGCACTGTATTGCAAGTGTTTATCTACATCTCTGGTGGTGTCCTGCAAACAACCGAGCAGCCTGGTGTTGCAGGCAAAAGAGATCATTGCCTGTTTGTGTCATGTCCAGTAGCTCATGACCCTGCTACACCTGGTCGTCATTGGTATGTGGCTATGTGCGTCATGGCAGCTGCTGCCACTGCTGCTGCTGACTGCTTGCTGCAGCCTCAGGAGCTTGGATGCTCAGCAGAGCACATGCAAGGGGGGTTGGCGTCTATGAGCTCAGAGCTAAACCAGATTCTACTGAAATAGACTCACTGAATGTTTCGGAAACAGGTGATAACTGCACAGAGCTGAGCCAGTCTCCATGACTGCAGAATGCTGCACCAACACATGTGTCGCTGTTACTGCAGCCATGTAAACCTTTCCAGCTTTTCACTGTGAATCAAATGACAGATTGACCTATGTATAGTATTGATGCAGTCAGCAGTGAATCTGCTTATGCTGTTGCAGCTGCTTTCATTAGAGGAGAGAAAATTGTGGCCATAGTGTCGGATGCAGCCAGTACCGGCATCTTCTTGCATGCCTCAGCGGCTGTAGTCAACCAGCATAGGCGAGTGCAGCTCACCATCGAGCTGCCATGGTCAGCAGACAAATTCATCCAGCAGCTGGGCCTCCATGTGTCCCAGTCTGAGGCACAGCCACTTGGCCCTGGCTTCAGCTCCCCAGCACCTCAACATCACTTTCAGGCGGACAGACACTGCTGTGGGAGGCTACAGTGATGCTGACTATGCTGGTGACTCAGGCTTCAGCCAGCTTTGTCACCCTTGGCGATCAGTCCACCAGCAGTCATCTAGCTGCCCCCGTTGCACTTGAACATCAGCCCACTGGGGAGCTGACACAGCAATATCTTCAGTTTTGTGCAGAGATGTCATCATGGTCACCTGAAGAGCTGTATGCTCATGCTTTTGAACTATCTGGTGCAGATGCTCCAGACAAAGTTGCAGACCTGGCTATGTGGGTGTGGCAGCTTACAGCTGACGATCAGTCAAAATTCAGCCTCAGCAAGAGCAACAGTCACAGCGTCAGCCACAGCTACAGCATCAACAGTGGTTTGTGCGTGATCCTTGACCGGCTTTTTGGCATGGCTCAGTCGTCAACCTTTTGGAGGTCTCACACTCCAGATGCTAGACCTTGCTCTTTGGCAGCCAGACAATGCAGCTGTACAGTTGCACTGCCTTGCTGGAGTGAGTGTTGATGCAACTGCTTCAGGCTGGCAAGGTGACTTGGATGTGTGCACTCACCAGCTGACAGAAGGAGGACACAGCGTTTCAGCACATATCACGATGGGGATGTGATTGCTCCTGAGATCGTGACATATGTTGCAATGCTGTGCCCTCCTTCTGTCAGCTGGTGAATGCACTCATCCAAGTCACCTTGCCGGCAATCACATCCCCAGTCACCACTGTGTCACCACTGCAGGTGGAGGAAGGTGTTCAACATGGCATCATTGGCTCAAAGAGGTTCCATGTGTTCTTCAAGAGAGGCTTGCCTTTGCAAGATAAAGTTGTGTATTTCAGTGAGACAATTGAGTGTACTTCGAGAAACATGACTGTCCGTCAACTGTATCTCTATATGTTATATATGTCTTCAAAAGCTGAGCGTATGCCTGCAAATCAGCACCCCTCGACTCCAGATGAAGTCAAGATAGTCCAATCGAATGATAGAATTGGAAGTTTTGTGCCCAGTATTTTGACAAGGCGTGTAGCATTGTCAATGACTGGGCAACTGCCACTCAAGCGGCCTTTGAAGGCCCAGCTGATGAACACGGTGGGTTTAGCACTTACGGCAATGGCTGTTTTGTATTCACTGCCCAGTGTCACTTCTTGCTGCAAGTGGTTGTGGTGTTGGTAGATCTTGCTTGCTTTGTAACTTTGAAAGCAATGCACTGATGATCTGCAGCTGCTTGTGAATCATGCTGCCTCCCTTTGTGCTGTGCACACTTTGCCCTGTGTACATGCCCAGCTCCTTCAAGTACTTTGTCAACCGTGTCCATGCATTGCTGCAGGTCATGTCCTTCTCTGTGTATGTCTTGGTGCCAACATGCAGGGGTCTGGTGAGGTAGTTGGTACTGGGCTGCCCTGCTGCAGCATATTGGGCTACAGCTAGCTGGAGCCAGGTGGACAGACAAAGGATGTCACAGGTCAGGGCAACACTGCTGTGCCCTCCTTTCTTGTTTTTGGTGGTGTCTGGCAGCAAGTGCAAGATGGCTCCAGGTTGCAGCATGTTTGGCACCAGGTAAGGCACAGCATTGCCTCCAGTAGGCAGCACAATGTTTCCCAGCCTGACCCCTCCTGCATTGAAGCCCCTGTAGCAGGTCTGCCATAATATGCTGAATAGCAAGCCGTCTTGCACAAGCAGCAGCTGCTGGGCTGTGTCAGTGGTGTTGCTGAGCATCTGATACATGCTATTAAGCAATGTATGCATCTCTGCTTGGGTCAGGGGAACTGCCCCCTTTTTCTGGTACCCTAGCTCTGTGGCATGGTTTGCATACCCCTTCAGCATGCTTCTCACTTGCATGCTGTGCATTGGGTTGCCTTGCTGGGTGGCTGTGTCCCAGTCCCAGCGCCCAAGCAACTCAAACTCTGTAGCCAGATGTGATTTGACACCTGACAGGCTGCTTGGAGCTGCTATGAGCTCTCCTGCTGATGTGCCTGACCCAGCATGGTTGGGTAACCAATGCTGTGTGAAATACACAAGCAAGTCTTCTGGGGTGACTGTTAGCAATGATCTTTTGCGTATTGCATTAGTCTGTAGCCAGTCTGCCAGTTCCCTGACGGCAGTTGTTCTGGCTTTCCTGGTGCTTTCTTTCACAGACTTCTGCTGCAGGCTAGCTGCCTCTGTCAAGCCTTTGCTGTACAGGTCAAGGCACTGCTGAGGTCTAAGCTGTGCAGCTGTGGGGTGTGGAGTGATGCTGGTGGCACACAGTTGGCTGTAGCACTAGTGGTTGGCAAGGCTGGCTGGGTCCAAGCCTGATGGTTCCCACAAACACATAGCAACAATTGGGTCACGGATTGGGTGCTGTGGAGATTTGTTGCCTCATATTCTGACATGATGAGGCCCAGCTACATGTGCTGAGATTCTGTGTGTTGCGATGTAGCTGTAGTTTACACTGGTATATGGTGTTAGGGCCAAATGATGACGTGTTACGTCACATACCGCCATTATCATGGCCAGGTTAGCTTAGCTCATGACATATTGTGAACCATGGCTGTTGCTGATTTAAGAAGCTGCAGTAGTTAAGAATGTATAGTCTGTAGTTACGGTAAAGCTCGTTAGGGTTAGGGTTAGCGTCGCGCTGTGGCTTGTCCAAGAGGGCAGTGGTTCCCTGAGCGGTTCCCTGAGTACGACTCAGTAGGTCGCACACACTGCAAGCGGCCGGCAGCATAAAATGGCGCTACCGCGCCCGACCAGCCGATTTGAACGGTTCAAGCGCGACCATAAGTGGTAGGTGGCACTCGTCTGCTGAACACGAGTTGCAATACGTGGGCACGTCGGTGTCCCTGCGCTGGTTCTCTTCGTACTCGCCACAGAGTACTTAGCATTGCACTGCTACCATGTATGCAGGGTCCTAGAGACGTTGTGTTTCGCTATTGAAATTGCCGGTGGAGTGGTACTGTCCAACTCCGTACACGAAGTGGACACTTCCCATGCCGTGTGGAGGATCTTGTTTCCCGGGCAGTCGGAGCTCCCGGCAGCACTAATTCACCTGCCTATCTGGTCCATGGTCACTTGTGAGAGCTCTGTCCTGCTTGCATCTCTTGGACATATTGTATTGCACAGTACTGCAGTTGCACTGGTCCTGTACATGGTCAGGGGTGCAAAGGGTGCAATTTGGTTGAGACGTTTCTGTCATTCACTGCCGCTCATTTACTGTGTGCAGGGCTTGTGGCAGCCTTCTTGGGCTCTGGGCTGCCAATCTACCGGCTGGCTGTCCTGCATAGACTACCCTTTATCTACATGCTAAACTTTATGAAGACCCGGCCCTTCATTGCCAACCCCGCAGACCCTATGCTATATCTGTTACTGTTCAGCATGGATTTGTACCTCATTCTAGGCCAGATGGCATCTCTGCCTGATAATGTACATTTGGAAGACAAACCCATGCCGTGGTGCATGCTAGCTGGTCTAAAGTATTGGGCTAGTGAGGCTGACCTGCTTGATGAGCAGAGCAGTGAAGAGGATGACTTGTCCGATGAGGATGTGCCAGGTACCAAACTCTATCCATGTTGTTGCCTTTTGCTGTCTACGGTCACAGCCAAACCTGCATCTTTGTCAGTACTGTCCTGTGTGAAGGTGCCTGAGCTCAGCAAGTCGTGTTACAGCAGCAAATCAAAAGTGAACTTCATCAATGTTGGGTTTGTGGTGGTGCAGCCTCTGGCACCACAAGGCTGGCAACAAGTGCTGTCCCTCCCCTTCTACGTGGCTTGTGGCCTCTCAGCTCCCACGGCCAAGGACCCAAGGGCGTTGCTGTTTCACCTACTGTGATGTCTGCGCGTCCGCGCCGTTCCTCTGGCCTGGCCTTCACCTACCAGCAGGTGGGCTTCTATCTTCTTGAAATGCAGCTACAAAGTAGAATCATCATGCTGCACTTGTCAAAGGAACAATGCGTTTGTTGGACATGCCTGTCAAGCAACATACCAGCTTATAGCTTTCCCTGCCCACATAGCTTGACAGTATTGATGTGCATGACTAATTGAATCACTGAATTGCAGCTCAAAACTACGCCAGCCGGCAGCTATTGAAACCTCGCCACTGTCACCTTGATAAGCACATTTGCAGATTTAGGTCTTTTGCACTGACATCACGGTATCCTCAACACCTGCTCTTTCCTGCAGGCACATGCTAAAGGTGTCTTCAAACAGAAGATTGCTCGGAGTGCTGATCCTGCCAACCCCAGGGCTGCAGCCCCCACCCCTGGAGGGGCTCCTAGCCTTTCCGTTGCTCCTGGAGGTGCCACTGGTGGTGTGCCTGCAAGTCCCACCAACAACACCAATGTCATCGGTACGCCTCTTCATCATCACTCTCACCTGCTGTTTTGCCTTATCATGTGTCATTGTAAAAAGGGTTGATCATCTGTGAAGATTATCCTGTGCGGCGTGCTCATGTCTTCTGGCAGACAGCTCAGGCTAGATGTACAAGTGGTTGTCAGCTGTACTCTTTGTAATCTAGCAAAGTGAAGCTTACACTGTTGTGTTGCCTGCGGGGCGTCAGCCATTCTTCCCAATGTGAGTCCCAACATGCATTGCTACGTTTCTGGGCAAACGTTCTGCAGGGCATGTATGTAGTGTAGACTTCTCTTGAGCCGTTCATGCTGACGGAGCAGCATGTGTTCAGGTGGTGGAGTCAGGTCCCCCAGGCCTGTCCAGTTCACTAGTCACCCCAAGCTGCGCCCTGGCAGCAGTGGACCTGGTGCTGCCAAGACTTCTGGCCGGCCAACCACCAAGTCTACCCCCAAGATAGACATTGGGCTCTCAGACCCCTCAGAGGGCCTCATCCCAGCACGCAGGGCCCCCTCATCCTACCCCCTTGGCAAGGCCCCTGGGGTGTTGTCACAGGAGCCTGGCGTCATCACTGCTGGACAGGAGTCCTTGACTGGAGAGTCACAGGTGAGTTTGCGTGACTTTCAATCTCAGTGCCATGAGCCTCAGCTCTACCTGGGATCATTTAGGTTCTGTGGAATTTCCTTTTCTTCAACTGCTAAAATCCACAGCAGCACACAAGCCCAGCTTGTGATAGCATGCCACAGTGCTACATGTTGCTTGACATTTAATTCTGCGTGGAAGGGACAAGCTTCCAGATTGTGATGGTCCGCAGGCTGGCATGTGTCAACCTATTTTTGCTCATTTCTGCTGTCATGCACATCTGAGCTACAACATCAAGGGCCTGTGTTGCCACACTAGTTTATCTGCAAATCTTCTCTGACATGTCCAGACGATTTTTGCACTCATTGTGCTCCCAATGGCAAAGACTTCAATCAAGAACTTGATGATGCTGCAGGAGGCTGCACCCCAGCCACAGCTTGAGAAGCAGGGGTCCGGCCTGAAGAAGGGCCTGAAGAAGATGAAGAATGGGGTCAAATCAGTGAGAGACAAGGTGAAGGATCGTACTTCAAGGAGGCCCACCAAGACCCCTGGCCCTGTCCCCACCCCTGATGCCCCTCCTGCACAGGGCCCCACAACTACTGGCAATGAGCTGCAGAGGGGTGGCAGCTTGAAGGACAAGCTGAAGAAGAAGTTCAGTCGCAGCGCAAGGGGTGAGATCTTTGTTCACGTTAACTTGCCTAGTTCACTGCCTCTGCGCAGGTCAACATATTTGCATCACAATCACTACAGTTGACAGTGTCGTTTGGTGTGACGTTTGGTGTGACAGCAAGATGTGGAATCAGACAACAGCTGCTGCCCACTGCCTACACACATGCGCACCGGGCTCACTATGCTGTCTAATCATGGCTACCATAACAAAGCTGGTCATCTCACATGCAATGCTCTTGTGTTTACAACAGCCAACTGGCAACACATTGTCTTACATTATGCAGGGACCTGTAGTCCCTGCATGTATGCCTGCATGCACAGCTGTAGCCTCACAATATGCATTCATGCCTGATTTGCAGGTCATGACAATGTTATGTATGCATGCAGGGCAGGAATCGTCTGTGTAAGGAGGGCACATTGCTAGGTCTTCCTGGAGTTGTGTGTCACCACTTGATCGACATTCGTAGGATTTGTCTCGATAGCTCTGAGAGCCTTTGCTTCTCAAGAAATGGTACATTCTGCATTGCATGTCAGATGTGTCTGTCCACTCCACATGGGACCTTTGCTTCAACTCCCCGTTTGGCTATGACCTCTATTCACGGCAGGCATAAGCTCTTGAACGATTACTGCTTTTTATGCACTGCTTTCTTCATCTTTGTGCACTGCGTGTTAGCTGTGTTGTCCATCCTTAGTAGGACCTTTGCTTCCATCACTCCTGTAGTTGAGGGGTAGGTCTGCGCTTTCACGTTGCTTGTGCTTCTCATGCGTTTCTTCTTTGAACAGCCAGACATATGTGCGTAACTAATGCTGTGGACATGATCGCACACATGTGGAAATGCATCTGAAACGTTTCTGCCGACCCAATGGAAAGCATCCTAATGATGTTCTGACCAGGTTACTGACAACCCTGGCACATCTGTACATCTCCCCAAGTCATGCAGTGCACAGCATGCATCGCATGCAAGTCCCAGCAGTGGGAAACTAGTCTTGCCGTCTGTGATAGGCTTTTTAACCTGCCATTCCGCTACAACCATACATTGGTGTTGCCTTATTGATACGCGAGCTACGTGCTGTCTTTGACGGCAAGCAAGTGATCTCCAGATCACCTTTAAAGTCGGTGTCACAGGCGGGCCTCGGGTTCTTGCGAGCCGTCTTGGTATATCGTGTTTGGCCTTCAAATAACTAAACTCGTGCAAATCACTGGCAAGGGCCTGCCAGCTCTCCACTTGCCCTATCTTGAAACTAGCCGGTCAGCATGCAAACACAGCTTGCGCTTGATACATGACCCAAAACAACTATGAGGCATTGCAAAACTCAAGGCCAAAGTTCCGCATGAGGCAGACGACGTGACTGGTGTTGGAGGGGACGAAAGCGTCTCAGAGGCCCTCAGCAAGAACGTCTTCTCCAGCTATGTGTGTACCTCAGTCAAAAATGGGGTACCACATCCAGGAGACATTGCTGAGCCTACATCTCTCAGGTCTGACATCAGCTTTGCAGCCGTCATTGACTGCGTGCCAGTTTTTGGCTTATCATCTGTGCCTATTTGTGCAGTGCTATTGCGCTGCCAGCAACCAGCTACCCTCTTTGGGACAGCATTCCTGCAAATGTAGTCGACTCAGGCAAACTCAGCCAGCTGCAGTTGGAAGGAGTACTGTATGCATGTACCAAGCACCAGCAGTTCCTTCCTGGCGGTGACCGTAAGTTTGTTTGCCTGTTATGCCCAGCGTTACTATGTTGATGGGAACATGCACTGCTCATTTGTGCATGTGCACAGCAAAGAAATTGTAGAGGCCAAGCGGCGTTGCAAACTAGTTGCACAGCAGCATGTCAGGCATGCTGCAACGGCCAAATGTTTGGTAAACTGTCTATAAGAGTGGCTATGAGGTGTGATACAGCCACTCTTATGGATGACAAGACTCTGTGATGCAACAGGGGCTGGATTTTTCATTGGTGATGGAGCAGGGGTGGGCAAGGGCCGTCAGATTGCCGGCATCATTCTGGACAACTTTGCGCGTGGCAGACGGCGCCACATCTGGATGAGTACCAGCTCTGACCTGCACCATGATGCTGAGCGTGACCTGCGCAGCCTGGATTGCTACCTCAACATCATCAACAACTGTCAGACCCTTGACAAGGAGACAAGGGCAACTGGCTTGGCCAGGGACATGCAGGAGGGGGTTCTCTTCATGTAAGCGCTGCTGCTAACGTGAATGAGGACAGGCACATCAGTCTGACCACACATTTGCCATGCCCAGGCAACTTGCCTGTTTCTCAGTGCTGGCAGACGCATGCTGCACTCCTTTATGACATCAGGCTTAAAAGCTGAGCTGACATACAAGTCAGTGTCAGTGGAGCAAAGCATACTATGCACAGAATTACTGTTCCCTTGTGAAATGTCACATTGGAGGCTGCAGGAGCTTGGGAACTCTTGCGCTGAAAATCCCTGTTGCCTTTGGCCTTTCAGCCAGAGTCTACTTTGTTGTTGCAGGACATACACCACACTGATTTCCCAGATGAAGGGCAAAGGGCGGCTGCAGCAGGTGATAGACTGGTGTGGGGGCCCCTCCTTTGATGGCTGCATAGTCTTTGATGAGTGCCACAAAGCCAAGAACTTTGTCCCTGGCAAGGAGGCTCAAAGCACCAAGGTCAGCACAGTCACACCACCAGCTGTGACATTTGCTTATGAAAATCATCCAGACATGCAAGCAGGCTTGTTGAGCATGTGGACATCAAGGGCTTACTCTCATCTTGACGCATGCGCATACAAACTGCTGTGCTTGCGCAGCTCAAGGAAGCACAGTCAAAGCTATTCAAAGTCCAAACCTGCAGGCTAGCATGCAAAGCAGGCCTCACTGAAACTGAGTGTATCTAAGCGGCCCTTTCTTTGGCAGGTGGCCAGCTGTGTCTTGCAAATACAGCAGATGCTGCCTCGCGCTCGGGTGGTGTACTGCAGCGCCACAGGCGTCTCTGAGGTTGGCAACATGGCCTACATGACACGCCTAGGTCTGTGGGGCTCTGGCTCAGCCTTCCCTGACTTTGAGGCCTTCCTTGACAGTATGAAGAAGCGAGGAGTGTCGTTCATGGAGATGCTAGCTATGGAGCTGAAAGCTGAAGGCAACTATGTCGCTAGAGGTCTCTCATTCAGGTAAAGTCTGCTGCGTGCATGCAAGCTGGGCTTCAAGATAGTTACAAGATGGCATGCTGCTGCGGCGCCAGCAATGTCAGCTTTATTTTCAGCGTCAGGATCAGGCTTGCGTCGTGCTTGTGCTTGTTGAAAGCAGACGGAGTACACTTTCTCTGGCCTTCTGATGTTGCAGAGCGCTGAAGAAGGTCTACTTTGTCTGCTGTCACATGTGCTTGGGTGCTAAAGCAATGCTTTTGGAGTTATGTGAAACGAAATCAGCATGTCAATTTACCTGGTCAATAAGCTCACAGCCAAATACCTGACAACAAGCTTGAGAGTCTGTGGGGGTCTGTTTGGTGATAACTGCAACACCCTTGGCTTTGCAGGCAGGCTGAGTTCATGGAGCTGCAGTGCAATTTGACAGCCCAGCAGCAAGCAGTGTACGATGCTTCTGTGGAGTTATGGCAGAGCCTGCGGCATGGCTTAGCTGCTGCTCTTGTGCACACCAACACAACCAGCCGTGAGCTGTGGAAGCCGTTCTGGTCTGCCCAGCAGCGCTTCTTCAAGCTGCTCTGTGTGTCCTTGAAGGCAAGTGTTTGTCTACGTCTCTGATGGAGTCCTGCAAACAGTCAAGCAGCCTGGTGTTGTCGGCAAAAGCACACATCTTTTGTGTCTTGTCCACTAGCTCATCACCCTGCTACACCTGGTCGCCATTGGTATGTGGCTGTGTGCATCATTGCAGCTGCTGCTTAATGGGTCTTGCAGCTTCGAGAGATTGATTTTCCAGCAGTAGGTAATCAAGCTGCGCTATCAGCAGCAAGTGCCAGATGAGAAAGGCTGTTGTCTAAATGATTTGAACTCCTAACTTGATCTCCTGTCATCAGGGTCACACCTGGTTCCATCTGTGTTGTATGTGCCACCCAGCAAGACAAATAGCACTGTGCATGGCTAAAGAGTGTGGTCCCAACTGTAGGTGCCAATAGTTGCAGCAGAGGCTAAAGCAGCTTTGGCAGCTGGGCAGGCTGTAGTGATTGGGTTGCAGTCCACCGGCGAGGCTGCAGCTGATGCCATGCAGCTTGAGCCAGGCCAGATGTGTGGCTTTGTGTCTACCACACGGGAGCTGCTATCCCGTTTCGTAACTCAGCACTTTCCTGTGCGCTATGAGCCAGGACTCAACGAGCCTGCAGGTACGACATGAGGCTGCATGTTGCTGAGCTGTGAAAGCAGAGCTGCTAAGCCGAGATATCAAGCTGCCCTTTACTGTTGTCAAGTGTGTGCCTGAACACCTCAGTGCCATCGGCTTATGAGAGATAGAACCAGATGTTGCAAGATGAGTGATAACACATGCAGCAAGAGCTTGGTGCGTGCATTCCATTGAAAGCTGGGTTAAGGCTTGCTGGCTTGTGGCAACAAGTTAAGCCAGCAAATTGATGACACATGCAGCATGACCTTAGTGCATGCCTTGGCAGCTAATCCTGGCTCTGGGTGTCAACCTAAACAGATTTAGTTCAAATAGCAACAGTACAAAGCTGTTGTTTACAATGGATGCATGCAGATGCTGACAGACCAGAGGTTCCAGAGTGTATAGCAGCGAGAGATAGCCTGCTTCAGCGCATAAGCGCCCTGGACTTGCCTGCCAACTTCCTGGACGAGCTGGTGCATCAGCTTGGAGGCCCAGGTCAGCAATGTAGCACCTGTCTTATGCATTTCAGCCACTGCTTGTCTCACTGAGCTTGTGGGAGTGACACCGCGAATCTGAGCATTGAAAATGTCAAGATGCACAGCCTGGATCACTTTAGACTACATCCATGCTTGCAGAGTGCTGTCAAGCTTGTCACAGTCTCCTGTCAGATAGATGACATGCAACTCCTGGGCAGCCCAGTATGACACTTGGCTTCTCATAAAATTCACGCTTAAGTTTTTTCCTTTTTTGCCTTTTTCTAGCTGACATGCAATTTCGGTGCAGGCGGTGTGGCAGAGATGACAGGACGCAGAGGCAGGGTGGTTGCAGATGCAAGGGGGCGTGGCGTCTATGAGCTCAGAGCCAAGCCAGATTCCACTGAAATGGACTCGCTGAATGTTTCGGAGACAGGTGACTACTGCACAGAGCTGAGCCAGTCTCCATGACTCTAGAGTGCTGCACCAACACATGTGTCTCTGCTACTGCAGCCATGTACATCTCTTCAATGTTTTGCCTGTGAATCAGATTGCAGATTGCCAGAAAGCTTGTCTGCACATCATTGATGCAGTCAGCAGTGAATTTGGTTATGCTGTTGCAGCTGCTTTCATGAAGGGAGAGAAGTTTGTGGCCATAGTGTCAGATGCAGCTAGCACTGGTATCTCCTTGCATGCCTCGGCGGCTGTAGTGAACCAGCGTAGGCGAGTGCACCTCACCATCGAGCTGCCATGGTCAGCAGACAAAGCCATCCAGCAGCTGGGTCGATCCCATCGTTCCAATCAGGTCACCATCCTGAAACCGCATTCTGCAGTCAGCACCTGCTTTTCATGTCAGCTTAGCCATGTCATGTACATATCTATGGCTCCTGGCTGTCCCCTACAGGGATACCCAATGTTTCTCATCCTTGGGCGTTTTTTGACATTTCTGTGAACAATGTCAAAAGGTGTATAGTGTTTTCTTTTCTGCTGGCTGTCACCAGGCATAAGCATTATGTATGTAGCTGCATGTGCAGCCTCACCGGCAGCCTGTCCCATGCCACCCCACTGGCAAGCACTTCGCGACTTGCTGTCAACATGTTGCAGTATGACACTGTGACATCAGATGGGTGTGACCCAACTTGTCACATGGCCTGCTCAGGTGACTGGCCCCATCTACAAGCTGGTAGCCACCAATCTGGGTGGTGAGAAACGGTTTGCAGCAGCGGTGGCACGGCGGCTGCAGTCCTTAGGCGCGCTCACGCGTGGCGACCGCAGAGCAGCCTCAGGCATCGACCTCTCAGAGAGCAACTTTGACAGCCCACTGGGGCGCAAGTCTCTGAGGAGGATGTATGACTGCATCATCCAGTGCAGCCCCTTGCTGCCCTCTGGTGTCACCCTGGCAGAGGTGCTGGAGGGCAGCAGTGCCAATGATGTCAAAGACATTGTCGCCTCCCTTCCTGACAGCGGCACCATCAGTGCAGCGGCAATGATCACTGCAGGTGATTGTGTATCCTTGTAGCTGTCATCAGCTGCGATTTATAGTAGGTATGCATTCATTGTTCACTGAGCTTTCACTGTGCGCATGTCACTCTGCAAACTATATGTAATCAGCACATCTGCAATCTGCCTTAAACACAGGAACGCCTGTCCTCAAGGTCTGTGATTCAATCTTGCCTTGACAGCAGCTGCACAACTGCCAACACTGCAGCAGCCACGCCGCCTGGTGTATAACTCATATGCATTCAATTGCTACAAGGCTGCTTACATTCATGGGCTGTGTCATTCTGCAGTTGAGACCTTGCATGATCAGCTCAGAGACTGCGTGGACCTGATGGGCATTGGGTTGGGAGCCTCAAGGGCTGATACAGTCGCAGAAGAGGGCACAGCCATCACCAAGGATCAACCCAAAGACATTGGAGATGTCAGGTCAGCGCTGCACCCTGCATGTATTTCATGCCTACTCATCTGACAGCAGACTCTTGCACTTGTTGACATAGACTTGTTGACAAAGCATGTCGTTGTAGACGCAGTTGTCAATGACATATTGCTGCTGCCTTATGAGGCAAGGCACACTGACAACGCTGGTTCTCAGCTGCACCTTGAAATGATTCAAGGAGCAGCCCAATTCAGGATCTGGTGACAGGCTGGCTGATACAGTCCAGCAAAGATATTCAACAGCCGCTCTCTATGACACACTTAATGCGACGTCAGCTGCAGCTATCTCTTCCTGCATGCAAATGGGACAGTGGTGCATCTGTGCAGGCGGTTCCTGAACAGGCTGCTGGGCTTGCCTGTGGCTCGACAAAATCTGCTTTTCAGCTACTTTGCATGCACCCTGACAGCTGAGATCCGTGCAGCCAAGGCAGAGGGCCGCTACTTTGAGGGCGTGTCCGACCTGTCTGGCAGTAACATCACTGAGATCCTCAAGCCCAAGGTCAGGACCTGCAGCCATTTACATGCCTTGCTGCTGCCCACATCTTTGAAGTTTGCGTGCTTGCATTCAAACGCAAGAACTCACTTGAATCATCATCACACGGGCATCATCATATGTGCAGTGTGTGTGGCTGGAGACCTTTTAGCCTGGCATATTGAGACTGCTTTGTTAGCTTCTCAGGTAAGACTCATCTTCATACAATCAAGCCAGTTACAGCTTGTCTTGACCACATGCAGACACTGTGGGTGGACCCGTACAATAGCCTCAAGACTCACCAGAACGACATCATCTTCGACAGAGGCATGTCATTTGAGGCAGCCTGTAGGAAGCTTGAGCATGAGAAGGGAGCAGATGATTCCAGTGGCTTCAGGCGCAGCAGGCGGCCCATCTTTGGCAAAACTATGTTCCTTCTTGCATTGCAGAAGGTTGGCACGCCTGGTGTATTCAGCATCTGCCGGCCAAACACTGGCACATCCTTCTTTGACATGGAGGTAGAGCTGCTGACTCATGTGCAAAACACACACTTCAGGTCAATTGTCATCGCATGCTGGTCACAACTGTAAAGGATTTCTACTCAGTATTCACATTGTTGCTATATGCTGAGTGCGAGTGTGATGACCTGGGCTGTTTACTTACTACACATTGAAATGGATGCGCAACATCAGCAACTTGCCTCTGTCCCTATTGCTGTTTTGGTCTGCAAGCTTGATGACATGGTGTGTAAAGACTGTTTGTTGTCCTGGGCAGGTTGACGAGCTCAGCGCCAAGTATCAGGCAGTCAGCGTTAAAGAGGTGGAGGAAGGGTGGAAGGATGTGTACGAGCGCTCATTGACAAGCTGCATGCATGGGGCTGCATGCCAGCAGGGCCCCAGCTGCCAGGTGTGTATGCCTGCATCAGACTTGTGTCCTTTTGAGGGTGCACCAGAGAGACTGACACATTACCTGAGGATTGTCCCTTGCACTTGTCAGACCAGCAACCATGGCACCAGACTTGTGTCATCGCAGAGTTTTGCTTGTCCTTGCCGCCTGTGTAATCATCCATCAGAATGACTGCACAGTAATGTCAGGGGTGGGGTGGGGTGGGGTCTGCGCGAATGTTGACATGTTGTCTCAGCGAATTGTACATCTGTTGTCTGTAAGGTTGCTAAACTAGCCTGGTTTGCCATGTTCAACACTACGGGGTTTGTGAGCAGCCTGTTGGCATCAAATGCAGGTAGGAAGGCGCTTGACTCAGGTGACAATCCTCTCAGGTTCTGTGGTGCGCATCTGGGGCACTCTGGAGAACATTCTGGAGCGAAATGAGGGGAGCCTGTCCAAAAGTGACAGAACCATGCGAGTTGTCCGTGTTGAGCTTGAGGCTGGCAAGCACTTAGTGGGTGAGCTTCCAGTGTGTTTCTCCGAGATGACATGACAATCGCCAAAACAACAGACTGGGAAAGTGCTGCTTGCATTTGCAGCACACAAACAGGTGTGGCACATACACTCCAGCATACGTCTCAGCTCACGCTGAGAGCTGTGACATAACTATGGTGTATGTCAGAGTACCTTGATCATCATCTGCAGCACCTTTATGTGACCTTTTGCTGCAGGTGTGCGGTATCCAGCACATCTCTTGCATCTAGTTGTGGCAACGCAATCATCCATCCAGACACTCATGCCACCTCAGCAACAACTCAGACAGGCAGGCAATGTTACAGCGGGGTCTGGCAGCACTGCACTGCAAGAGCAAGCTTTGAAGGCTGCAGCTATGGGGGCTGGTGGTGCACTCAGAACCGAACCTGTCTCTCCCATAGACAAGAAGTCCTTGATGAAGGCCCTCAGGTGTGTATCATGCACTGTTGCTTTTTGGTTCTGCCTGAACATTGTGCTAGTTGCCACTACTGCACTATTGCATTTACATTCCACCATGCATGAGGCTTGAGTAGTGGAGTTGTCCAATCTGTTTCCGTGTTGAACCTGGTTCATGATGCATGTCTGATATATGGACAGCCACAAGATATGTCACCTGTTGACGTTTGCACGTCGCCAGTTTTGAGTCCCATGGACTGGATAGTGTATCTGTTTTATAATGCAGACCGCCTCCTACTGTGCTCAACTTCTTCAAGCCAATCAATGGAGGAGGTGTTAAGCAGGCAGCACAGAAGAGGCAGGTTCTGCCAGTAGCTTTACATGTTCAAAAGAAACCCAAGCTGTCCCCACAGACAACAGTTGATCTGGTCTCATTGAGCGGGCCGCCAGCAAGCACTTCTGTGGAGCCAATACAGGTGGATCTGGATGATCAGCAAGGCAATACCTTAGCCCAATCCAGTGAGCAAGACGGCTCAGCTATGCCAAGCAATAGCTCAACAGCTGGCATGCATGATAACCACGGCATAGATAGCATGATTGCAAGCAGCGTCTCTGGGACTGAGGCAGAAATGATACAAAGGACAGACAGCGATGGGTTGAAACCAGCCACAGCCTATGTGCGGAGGTACAAAGGAGTGCCTTACGCACCTGATGCTGGCTCAGTAGGGTTTCTGACCAACATGGGCTTTAATCAGGATCAGGCAGTTCGGGCGCTGAAAGTGACACAGGGAAACATAGAACGTGCTGCTAATTGGCTTCTGTCTGGTATGTAGCTTGCATACAGAATACTTGGTTGATTACAACTGGTTCATAGGTAGTTTAGAACTAGTTTAAGGCCTGACCACCCTAATCACAATGAGCAATGAATGAATGCTGTCAACAGAGCCTCTCGCTCGGAGCTTGATGTGCTTCAACTACACTGTTGAGTAGTGCAAAGGTGTAGATAGTGTGTCTGTCAAGCATACTACTTTATTCTAGTTATTTCATCTAAAACAGCTTGCCATGCGAAGCTGGAGGCTCCCGACCAAAATGCTGGCGCTTCAAAAGTGTGTGATGTCGCTGTTTAAAGTCACTCATGTTCACTTGGTTGCCAATAGCTCTGCAGAATCATTGACATTGTGGAAGCTTGCACAACAAAGTGCTGTACCCAGCAGTGTCAGTCAATCTCACCAGCAGTGTCAGTCAATCTCACCTTTGCTCAGATGCACTCTCTGCTTCCACCAGGTCACCTCCTCTCAGTATGAAGGTGCCAGACGCCTGTATGGACCTTTCACCGGGTCTGCGAGTTGTGGTCATGCGCAAGAAGCTGATTTTTGCTATCAACTGCTTGTGCAAGTCAGTTATCTTAAGCGAGTCAGTCTCGTGTTTATGAGCCAAGATCTCATTCTTCGCCTCTTTGCCTGCAGCACTTTGCGCGTCGTTAGGCAACCGCTTCAACAAGGTAAGCAACTCTCGATAGCTGCGTAGTATGTTGCCTCGCATAACAACACTTGAAGGGAACAGTGAACTACAAGCTTGCATGTTGACATTAAGCACAGATGCATGCGCGCGCTCCGCTTCGAGCCTCCGCACTGCGTGCAAAGCGAAGGCTCCAAGGAAAAAGCACTCAATGTTTTCAAGTTTGACCTGCTGCGCAGGCAGACTCGCACTGGTGATGCAAGCAAGAAGTTGCCGGCAGCACTCTGGACCGTTGATGCGTCGGTTCGAAGCTGGTCGCTAAACCCGCTTGCGCTCGACTGCCTCGCGTATCTGGAACCACGGCATGCAACAGTTCAGCTTCATCTGAGTCGCAGCAGCAGCGAACATCGACTTTGGGCAGCATCACGCAGAGGAAACTGTTTTAGTACTTGATCGATGCGTTGCGTCTAGCAGGTGTACTGACTTGAACTTCGGCTCACGATCTTCAAATCCAGCGAGTGGCGACCCCAGCGATCTTGCAGCTCAAGCAGCGTGTGCAGTAAGTCCTGATGTCCCAATGGCAAGCAGCAGCAACATTGTCAAAGGCAACGGACGAGTCCCGCAGGAGCGACACACGAGCTGGAGCCTGCATCAACACGATTCGGCTACTACTTTAGAAGGAAATATGGACACTGGGAAGAGCGACAGTTTTGGACCGGATGTAAGAATGCTGAATCAGCAAACTCTTCGGGAGTTTGGCATGGCTGCTAAAAGAGCTGGCTCTGTCACCTCTGGCTTTGCCAGCAGAGAGACCTCACCTGAGCGTGGTGGCAGCATTGCTAGCTACAGAGCTAGCAGCAGACCTGGGACTGCACAAACATACAGTGCAGCCGAGATCAAGAAGCAGTATGCCGGTAAGTTTTCACATCCAGATTTGGCCTGCTCAGACATTGACACAAACCTTGATCAAACTTGATACTAAATGCAGCTGGTCCAAGGTCTTTTGCTTCAAGCAGTGCCAAACGGCCAGGACTTGAGACTGGGGATGTTGTTGCCTTGATGTCTGAGGTAAGCTGCAAGGGTTTGCTAAATCTGCAAAATCAATACAGTTGCACTGAGCCACACAGACTGCAGCATGGCAAAAGTATGCTTACAGGGTAAAGCCTATAAGGTGTCCCAAGCTGAAGTGCTCGAGGATGAGCCAGGCACCACCAACTATGTATTTCAACCTGCAAGTACAGATGATGTTCTGTCTGACAAGGCTGCCCATTTGGAAGTCATTCGTCAGGTAATGATCAAATCCTGACGGCATCAATTAGTAAAGCACGTTACCCATGTGTCATAGAGCTGCTTGGGAAGAGGCTTGCCTTGTGTGCAATTGCGGATCACCTGCTCAAGTCTCCCACATGCTAAAACACCATTCCTTCCCACAAATCTGACACAAGGCACTGAATGTTCAAGTCAGACATCTGCATGACATCGCTCATGCTTACAGCATGTGAGGGGCTGTCTCATCACATCAAACCACCAGCGCCGGTGGAACAATGTGTGTTTCGGTTGCCTTCCTGCCGTAAATGCTTTTATGCAATGGTAGGGAGGCTGGGTCGGGTTCAGGTCTGCAGCTGCTGAGGACAGATTCCTACAGCTGCGGCGGAGGGGAAGGCAGAAGCTGGCTTTCTTCAGTGCAAACTTTGGTGTGTGGGAGCAGTGGGAGCTTGTGGCTGGGGAGCCCAAGCAAGCCTGGAACACACAAAGAATGGGTCTCAGGAATCGCCAGTCGCAGCAGGTGAGAACGCTTGCAACAAGGTTTTGAGGCTCGAGCAGAATGCAGTCTTGTAAGTCTTTTTGAGACCTGAGGGATGTTTGTGTATGCGTCATGCCCAATGTGGATTGGCGTGCTCTGTATCTTTTCCATAGCAGTTGTGCCAGTGGTTTCTGATGCTGGCTCTCAGCCTCATTCCCTTATCAGCAGCACTATGCAACAGCAGTATGATGCATTGACACCCATGGAGACTTGTTCATGACATGGTTGGTCGTGAGTGCAGGTAGTGCTGACAGTGGATGTTGTGAGGGTGGGCACATATGCCATGATGCCAAATGCTTCCATGACATCTAGATCTCTCATCCCGCTGCAAGGAGACGTTTCAGAGAACGAGGAGCTGATGAAGATGTCAGGGCTTATGATATATGTGAGTAGCTGAACCAGCTCCTGCACCAACGATTTTTACACATCACCTTTGCTGGGTGCCATCAATCAAATGAAGGCATGCAACTTCTTTGACATGACATAGCTTGAATGGGCACCTGTCAAGCCATTCATAAAATGACATCATGCACTTATCAGTCAGCCTGTTGTAACACAAGTTTGGTGCTACAGGAGTGGTTCCACTTTGTGGACAAGGAGAAGCAGGTGCGCATACGCATAGATGGCAAAGTGAATCAGATGATTGCGGAGGCAGCTGAATTGAAGCAGTGGACCATCACAGAGGTACGAGGGCCAGTCTCACAATCAGCCTTGAGCATCTTAGACATGCGGTTCTTGAGCATGCAATTCTTGAGCATGTTGCAGCTGCATTCTTGCTGGTGACAATGTGCATAAACATGACATAATCATATCTACGGCCATTCTGCAAGTATTTGTTGGACGTATATGAATAGCTGCATGTCTGCATCAGCACTTGCACAAGCTTTGGCAGCTGGTTGCAGTGATAATATTTGACGTCCCTCACCTCTCTTGTGAACAATGTAAGCATGTCAGAAAGTACATGTCCCAGCATAGGCAGCACATTTATTTTTGAACGCCTTTGGGCAAGCAGGCTTGGTTGAAGTGCAGATTGAGGCCATACGGTCTGAGATGGACATTGAGGTCAACAGGCTCATAGCCATCATCCACAAGAAGAACGTTGACCTGACCGATCTGGAGACCAAGCTGGTCAACAGGCTGCGATGGGGCATTGTGGTGCTGCAGAGCAAGAATGAGAATCTCATCAGACGTCAGGTGTTGCAGTGGTGGAGGTATGCACACATGGCACAAGGACATCTGCCCGCTTGGGTCTCCTCTGATCAGTACAAATTGATCACTGCAGCTTGCTGTTATAGATTTCAGTGCTAAGGAAGGTTTGCATCTGTGCAATGTAGGTTGTTGTATAGCACAATTGACAGCCATTGCATCTTTGCAGCGCCCGTCTACTCCTTGTAGTCTGCAACCAGGAGATCATCACATCTTGCCTGTGTGCAGGATGGTGGCAGTGTATCAGCACAGCTGCACTTACAAGGTCACCAGGCAGCTGCTACGCCGCAGTCAAATGCAGCAAGCCGTGGCCTTTGATGTGTGGCTGCAATACACCCAGCACCGCCGCAACCTGCAAGTGCACATGCAACTGATGGTCACTCAAGCTGCCCACAGAACACTATCTGGAGCCTTTCAAGGCTGGGCTCAGGTTGCCGCTGCGTCTGCAGGTGATTCCATCTGAGTTGCTTGTCTTCAATAGCAAGACCGAGTTTCATTGTCATCACCACACTTTGCCCCAAGCCGTCAGCTGTCTTGTGCTGAGCCAAGCAAGATCTTGAAGCTTTGCTTTGCTGAGACATCGACAAGGAGACAGGAGACAGGAGACCCTCTCCTGACTTGCATGCTGTGACTCTGAAAGCACAGCAGTTTACATGCACTACAGCTTGCCAGATATAGTTGCCGCTTGCAGCCACCGCTTTGCCTGCTGTGTCATGTGCTGTCACAGTCTCAAGTCAGGCTGGCGCAGAACCAGACCAACTGTGAGGTTTGCTGTTTTCAGAATCCAAGATGATGCTGCGAGAGCTGGAGCAGCAAGCAATCTGGAGGATGCAGAGATGGCGCATAGCATGCCTGCTGTATCAATGGCGCAGCCATGCTCAGGGCTGCAAAGCAGGCAGGCAGTGCCTTGAAGCCATGCAGCTGCGCAATCAAAGGCGCAGGTACAGTTGACAGTTTCCACACAAACAGCTGTGTAGCTGAACTGCATTGGTGCACACATTGGCAATACAACTTTGTCTCCTGCTTTTGACTTTGCTGCGTCAAAGCATCAGCCAAAAGTGCTACCAGCAAGGGAAATGATCACAGTAGTCTTGGCTCGTGGCCAAGGATGCAGGCAACTCCTAAACAAAGTTTTTTGTTTTTCCAGGCAAGCTAGTGCGTTTCAAGCTTGGGTCTGCGTGGGGAGAGATGCTGCTGCTTTGGAGCAAAGGGGTGTGGCCTTGTCTGTTCAGCTGCATCACCGCCGCATGCACAGCTGCCTCCAGGCATGGCGCCTGCACTGCCTTCAGAAGCAGGCGCACAACAGGATGCTCATGCGCCTGCTCAACAAGAAGGCAAACTCCAGGCTGAACAGCTCCTTCTGTGCCTGGAGCAGCTACGTGGCTAACTTCAGGTGATGCATGTCCACCAAGAGACATCAACACTGTGACAAGTGATATAAGATCAACCACAGACATTATCTCTTGGGCCCACATGTGACAATGAATGCATGGTGTAAATGCATGTCTACCCAGAGACAGCACTGTCACAAGTGTTGTAAGATTCCCCAGACATTATCTGCCAGGCCCACATGTGAAAGTGAATGCATAATGTGAATGCATGTCTACCCAGAGGCATCAATACTATGACATGCATCATGCAATGAACCAGAAATCATCTGATGGGCCCACATGTATAAATGATTGCATGCTGTAAGCCATAATGTCACCTACAGCTCGGCGGTCAGCTTCTCTGTGACACTATCGTCACGGCTGCAGTAGATGTGAACCTGAGATCTGGTTTTCACAAGGCAACTGCTCTCGATGTACCGAGTACATAGGTCTACATAGGTCTACAGATGGGCCATGCCATAAAGCACATGCACCTGTGCAGGGAGCGCAAGGAGATGCTTCAAACTCAGTGGAGTAGGGAGGTGCGCTACATCCAGAGAAGGGCCATCAACAGGTGGCGCTTTGCTGTGGCAGAGGCCCGGCGACTGCGGCACGCATGCAATCAGATCCAGCAACACAGCATGACCCGCTGCATGTGGCAGGCCTTTGCTGAGTGGAGAGGGGCTGCAAGGCGGCAGCGCATCTGTCAACAGATTGTCAATAAAGCCTTGGACAGGTGCCTTTTCCTATCAACCCATGTAGCTAAAGCCTGTTCAGTTAGATGCCTCTAAAACTTGTTTGATACCGCCTGTACTTGTTTGCTGCAATTGAAACTGTGAACCCAATTGAAGGCAGAAAAAGAAAAGCTTCCCAAAGTTATTGACAAACGTTGCTTATGTTTGCAAAGTAGGAGCATATCAGTTGATCTGCAGACTGCCAAAGCCTCAGCAGTGTGGCACATGTGTGTAGATTACTTCTTGGTCTGAGCAACCCTGCCATGCAGAGGGTCTTTTGCAGCTACTGCTCATACTGTGGGGCTCGTCAACTGTGTTGCCTAGCTCCACTGTAGAGAACACCTCACGAACCTTGTGCTGTCAACTCATATTACATGTCAGTACCAAGGAAGCAGCTTGATGAGACCAAGTTGTATGCACCTTTCTGCAGGCAGTCCGGTCAGCATGTCAGTGCTATCTTCCTCATGTGGCGGCGCTGTGCTCAGCAGCAGCAGCGCAACGAACGCCTGGCTTCCCAGCGTGCACACCACGCCAGGCAGGACCTCCTTGCTGGGGTCATGTCACTGTGGCTCCAGTACGCGCTCACAAAGCAGAGAGCAAAGGCAGCTGTTGCTAGGTGTCAGCACAGGCACGCCACTCGTCTGCTGCAGCAGGGCTTTCAGGCCTTTCAGGTGGTGACAGAAGTGAGGAAGGCCAGAACGCAGCTGGTTCAAGGGATGCTGGTCAGGGTGCAGGTCAGCCTCTGCTATCTGCTGTGCTCATCTGTTGTCTCCTGTCTCATACCTGGACGTCCCGGTGTGATACTTGGCTTCTCATTAAATTGATGCCAAAAGATGTAGTCTCTTCTTTTCTTTTCTTTTTGTTTCAGTCCTGTCTCGTGATTGCATGGTGCTATGACATGCATTGATCCTGCTCCAAAGTCTCGCCTGGCAAAGCCTATCATTGTGCAAAGCTCACTTGCCCACACACAAACAGGTAACTGGAGATACAAAAGCTGTGGGGACGTGACCTTTTTGTCAGGTGTCTGTCTGTCATGTGTATGTCTGTACCCGGCGTCATCAGTGGGAGGCAGCTTCACTACTTGCCAGGCAGCTGACCTGACATGGTCGCTCTTCAGGCACGTCTGGTGAGCTCTGTGTTCCACAGCTGGCAGCAATCTGTGGAAGGCACTTGTCTGCATCGGCAGGAGGCGTTAAGTGAAGTTGCTCACAGAGCTGACAGACAGACTGTGGCTACAGCATTTGCTGGCTGGTGGAGTCTGCACCAAGTTGAGCAGAAGGACAGACAGTGTATCCAGTTCTGCAGAAGGTAAGGCGTTCAGTGTCTGGCACATTGAGCACCATGCCCTGTTTTGACTAAATGAAGCATGCATGTGAGATCGGTGTTGGCTTGCTTGAGCATTCAAAGGGAAACTTGAGCCCAACTCGAGATCACCTCAAGCTTCTCTATTTTGGATGCCTAACGGCATCGTCTTTTCTTTCCTTTTGTTTTACTGCATGCTGTCCAAGGTATACCATTGCAATATAGGGTAAAAGTGTTCCCACAGCCACCAATCTTGGTTCTTGTATGATGCTGTTTGCATATTGTCAGCATTAGCAATGGGCAACAAAACTGCTTTTCGCACAGGCGTGCCAACAGACGAGCTGCGCAGCAAGTGTGGGATGCCTGGCAGAACAGCATCAAGCACCGCACGCATGTCAAGCACACGCTGGCAAATGCTATCATGCGTATATGCTACAGATCCACAGCTATTGCTTTCAGCCATTGGAGGGACTTCGTGGTCATCAGCAAGATGCTCAGGCTACAAGAGCAGCAGGCTGTCCATCATCTGCAACAGTTGCATTTGCAGCAGTACTGGGCTGCCTGGCGTTCTGCCGCTGCTGGGAAGAAGCAGCACAAGGTGTGACGGTCTGGAGCTGACTTGCCCCAACACAAGCGGAAGGCTTTGCGCAATCTGTGCGATTCTTGAGCTGCACAATCTGTTGGGTTGAGTGCATGATGGATTGTGCTTGCACTGCTACAGACACATGGTCACATACAGTGTTGCACACACCAAAAGCAGGTTGCCCCTGCCTTCAGAGCTTGCAACACTAGTCACTTGCATCTTGTGCTGTACACGTAATCACCCAAGAACTGCAACTCAAATCATGTCTGACACCAAATTCAGTCCTAAGCATGTTTACGCATTACAGCTTGTTATACTTTCTGCCATTTGCAGCAACCTAGGGGTACCTGGCTGCAGGAGGTTGCAAGACAAATCAGGGCCAGGTCGCCGCATCACATGGCAGCTGCTGCCTTTGCTGCCTGGAGTCACACAGCAGCAGCAAGCATTGCGGCCAAGCTCAGCATGCAGCAGGCTATTGGCAGGATGACTCACCTGCGTGCAGCACAGGTCTTTGCAGCATGGCAGCTGCATGCCCAGGAGCAGAGAGTCAAGACAGCTCAGCTGGGCAAAGCCATGGCACGCCTACAGCGGTTGCGCTGCTCAGCTGTGGTGTTTGCCTGGCACAGACTGACGCTGCAGAAGAAGGCTGTGCAAGGCCGCCTCGCAAAAGCAGTCAGGTGGGTGTCTCAAGCACCAAAGCTTCTGCTCTGTGTGCAGAAGCAGTTGTCTGTTTAGCAGACCTGCTTGAAGCAATCTGTTGGCAACACCCACTTCAAGGTAATCAGCGTGTGGATTTATTTGCGGCTGTGGGCCCTCCACCAAACAGTGACATTGCATCTTCAGCGCAAGCATCATGTCGCAGTCTGCCTGTGCTTTCCTGGTCTTGTGACCAAAAACCAACCCGATGACAAGCCCAGCACATAGGAGATGGCTTTTGCCAGCCCTGTTGAGAGGCTGTGGTAAGCTCAGGCTGTGCTATCAGGTGGCTGAGCCAAAGAGGATTGGCCAGTGCATTTGCTGCGTGGTCAGAGCATACACTGCAGATGAGGGGTGCCAGGCAAGCCATGCAGCAGGTGGCTGCCCGGATGGCCAACAGACAGCTGGCTGCTGCCTTCTATGCTTGGCGAGAGAATGCACAGCAGCAGCTTCATGCCAGGCAGACTGCTCATAAGCTAATGCTGAGATTCCAGCAAGCGTCTCAGGTAATCACTGGTGTTACCTCATGATCAGCTTCTTGTCATTCTGGTCAACTGTGGAACAGCAGGGCTTTTTGAGAATAGCATTGACACACCCAAGTGCTTTGCTTTCATACCCAAAAGACTCTAACAAACAGGCACTGATAAACAGGTTGTGTGAGTGCATGCACAGCTGCACGGTACAGCACCACTGGCATGCATTGCTTTTCTAGTGACATACATTGCTCTTCTGTGCTCAGGCTGCTGCTTTTGATGGGTGGTTGGAGGCTGTGCACCTCTCCCGGCACAACAGGCAGGTCGCAACAAAGGCTCTGAAGCGCATCACCAACCTGAAACTCAGCCAGGCCTTCGACTGGTGGCGCAGCCAGATTGCAGTGCTTCAGGGTGCACGCGCCCGGGTTGGCCACATCATAGCACACATGCAGAACAGGTGTGTGGCTACTGCCTTTCAGTCATGGGCTGATGCAGTGGCCAACAGTAAGGAGGCTGCTGCTAGGAGGACGCAGATGGTGGATGCTGCTGTGACTAGGAGCAACGCTACCCTTCTTGGGCAGATGTTTGTGGTGAGACTTCCTTTGCAATGCAAGTGCAAGAGGCATACGTTGTATGTCTCAGCACAGAGCAATATGTGTCATGGACCTGCGTGGGTTTTGATGTTTCAGAACCAGATGATTGTTAATCCTCAGCTTGCTCATAAAGTGCCTGTCTGCTGCTTGCTTCAGTTTAACTGCATTCTCACGCACCTGTGGGCATGTTCATACATCCATGTTCACGTACAAGGTTGGCACTAGTTTTGGTACATCTCACTCTTCCAGCTGCTGTCTGCATTCACCTAGCAGATGTGTTATCTTTTGACTGTCAGTCTGAGCTTGAATTGAGCAGACTCAATAGTCCAAACTGACAGCACTCAGCAACAAGCCAGCTGGTTTCACAAAATTGCCAGCAATGGACCATGAGCCTCTCTTATTTCAACACAACACAACACAACTCAACACACTCAACACAAATTCCCGCAGCTTGGCTTTGTTGCACATCACCTGCTCCTGCGCTTTCAAGCCAGCATGTCTGATGAATCACCAGCAAGTCCACACTGCAAAATATACTCACCATGACATGAAGAACTGATGAAGAAACTCGTGCAGGCGTGGATAGAGCAGGCTGGCCGGCAGGTAGGCATGCGCAAGGAGGGGGCCAACAAGCTGCACAGGCTGGCCATGGCTCACCTGTATGGCAGCTGGGCGCCCCCCTCCACCTGGCTGCACACCTCCTCCCCCGCCCCTGCCTGCATGGCGGCGGTCATGGCTGCCTGGTCACATGCCCTGCAGGTACACGCCTTGTTATGTGTCATGCTTTCACACAGTACCTGTCACGCGTTTACCCTTCCCTTAATTACCAAGCTACAAACCATTGGTGGTTTAGCCTTTTTTGTGACACCTGAGTTCTCTTCCAAAAGTTGTCCTTTGGATTTTCAGTTTTTCCTAAGCATACACTGACTGATTGCTTGTATGATTGAATGCTGTATGGATTGTTGTTTGTCTATGGCCTTGGTGAATGTATGTTTGCAAAAGGACCAAGTACTTGACGTCTGGTGTGGCCATGCTGGTTGCTCTGAGCACTCTCAAATACGCAGTCTTGCACGTGCTGCATGGCTCCACCATACCACACCAGCTGGTATGGTCGAGCCATACAGCAAGTCACGCTGCTCAGCACCTCGTACAACCCAAACACGGGCATGGAGCACAGCTGTCTCAATGTACCCTGGGGTCCTTGCTAGCATTCTCATGCCATGTGCCATTGTCAGCAACGCTTGTGTGATGGTGCAGGTGAAGCAGAGGCATGCCAGGTTGCTGCAGCGCAGTCTGGACAGCACGGCAGTGAGGCTGCAGCTGTCCAGCCTGAGAGCCTGGCAGGCTGTGGCCCACCACAGACGCCACAAGCGAGTGGCCCTCATGCGCCTGCTGTCAAAGCACCTGCTCAACCGCAAGCGCCATGCCTTCCACAGGTGACACATGTGCTGCCATCATGCACTCTGAGTACAGCTGATGAATTGTAACAGACCAGCTGCAGTACATCCATCGTCATACAAGTCTCCAGCGTCGGCCTGTCAATCCTCTGCTGAACCATAGCCAAGCGACGCATAATGTCAAACAGAATCTCAATAATACGGTTGGCACTGTACTATCAAGTTTCTGTTGAACATTATGCGTCGCTTTGCTATGATTCAGCACATTGCAGGCCAATGCTGGAGACTTGTACGAAGATGGACATACTGCCGCTGGTCTGTTACATGAAGCACATGCCACAGTGCTTGAGCCTGCCTAGCATCACCTTCATATGTTGTACTTTACCACAGCATATACTGTCAAAGACACCAAACTTAGGCTGGAAGCCCAGTAAGTCATGGTCAAACTTTCCTTGCTCTATATCTGCTGCCCAAAATACAAAATAGTCTCTTCTTGTTTTGCTTGCAAGGTCCGATGCCAGCAAAACCATTGCAGAAATTGAAATGCCAGCAAAACCATTGCAGCAATTAGAATGCCAGCAAAACCATTGCAGAAATTGGAATGCCAACAAAACCATTGCAGAAACTGGGGAGCCTGCAAAACCATTGCAAACATTGGAATGGTGGTGCAGGTGGCATGCAGCATGGCAGGAGCGGTGCCAGGCCCTGGAGAGGTTGCGCATCTGCATCTCTCGCAAGCGCATCTCCTTCCGCCTCTTCAAGCAGTGGTACTGGGAAAGTTTTGATGATGATGTTCAGGTGCCTGCTCTGACTCATCACCTGTCATATGTCGTTCTGCTGTTCCTCTCATTGATGTTGTTTTTGTCGTCAGTATTACCATCTGTGGCTTGCTGCGTGGTAATCCAACTGTGGAGGGCATCTCTGCATGGTGCCAGCTCCAAGCACAGCCGTGACTGGATGCGCTATCACTTATGTTATGTCTATGATACCAACACATAGCTCAAGCTTTGGGTTTGCTGCTGCCATGCTTGTCTAAGTGATATGCCACAGCACAATGCTACTCAAGTTGATTCATTGTGAGAGCTGACTTGCTTGGCATTTGCTTGGAGCTTTTACTGCCCTAGAGTGGCATCTGACAACACAACCCAATGCATTGCTAGGACTTCTTCTGCAACTAAGTGCATGTAGATGTAGACATTCAACTACTAAATTTTGGACCTTGATGTGGCCCAAAACAGCATTGAGTGACTTGTTTCATTCCAACTCAGCAGTCTCAGAATTCTCGCAATATTGTCTGTTGGCTCACCTGATGAGTCGTAAAGACAGAAAACGTAAATTAAGTTGATTGATTGCAGGCCACTCTGGGCCACATGTTCAACACCACAGAGGAAGCCATCAGCAGCCCCCTGCCCTCCCCTCAAGCCACCTCTCCAAGGGCCTTCTCAGACCAGCCCCAGGGCAGACTGCCTAATGCGCACCTGCCTCACTCTAGCCCCTCCCATGGTACCCATGCCTCTCATCTCAGGTATGCTGTTGCCCAGTCATTCTGTCGCAAACTATGTTTGCATTGTTGTATTGCTGCTGTGCAATTCAGCTGTCAATCCCAATACGTTGCCAACATTTCATTTCATTTTATAACTTACGGTCTGGGGTGTGGAGCCAGTAGTGACTCATCAGACATCCTGGCTTGAAAGCACAGGTGTATGTGGTGTGCAACAAAACCAAGCTGGTGGGAGTTCTGTTCAAAAAAGAGCCTAATGTCCCGTTGTTGGTAGTTTGGACCAAATAATGAAAAGTGCTGACCTCTAATGATGCTGTAAAAAGGGCAGTCAAAAAGGAAATGTTGCTCATCTTCAACCGCATCCATAGAGCAGTGGCGACAAACACGTTGTTCTCATGGTTTGGGTCTCAACCATCTGTCAGTCTCAACCCTCAGTGAGTGAGCACCTAACCTGAACTTGATGAGTGAAAACAATGGAGCACTGGGTCTAATGTCACGAAGGTAAGAAGCCATGACATTGGAGTCAAAAAACACGTTGTCCATGAAAAAGCTGACCTTTGTAGCTGAAGACTGGCAGATACCATGGTACCACTTGTCTCTTAGATGCTGCTCAGCATTGACCAGTGGAAAAAGTCCCCTCTGCTAACACACCTTCAAACCTATGTTGGCTCAGCCGAAGGGACAGTTTTTGCCACCAAAGAGTGTTCACAGATGAGGCATGAGTAAAAGCCTTCTTAACCAGCCTATCAGAGGGTGATAGGCTGGTTATAGGTTATGATGTATATCCCAGGCTCCGCATTCATGACGTTGGCACTCTTTTTGAAATGCAATACGTAATGCAATGATTGCATACGATCAGGCAGGTGATCATGACTTGTGCCCAGGCTTCCTCAGCCTCTAAGCAATGTTATGCATCATACATAAGCTTGAACTTAAACGCCGCATGTGCAGAAGAGCTGACTGTATCCTCAACATTGGTGCAGGGACTTTAGCAGCCTGTATGAGTCACCGGCTGGACCCCCCAGTGAGGTGCTGCTTCTTGAGGGGCAGGACGGCAACCACCTCAACCCCACCCAGTCCCGCTTCTCCCGCTTTGCAAGCCAGGACACTGACTCTGGCAGTGCTTTTGGGGTGACCAGCAGGATGTTCAGGAATAGCAGCGCTGCCCATGCCTTCATGCCTGCCTACACTACCTCTCTCACCCAGCTGAGACAGCCAGTAGGCAGACCATCGCAGGACGAGGCTGATATGCAGGCACAGGCACTTTCACAGTCACAGATGTCTCAGGAGCACAGTCCTGCTCACTCAGGACAATATAGCAGCCAGGGTCTGCACTACAACAGTCACCATGGGATCAACACTGTCTCTGGTGATGCCAGAATGTATGCTGTGCATGAGGGCGAGGCGCAGACGTCAGTTCACTCCCAGCAGACTTCTATATACACCAGCCACAGAAGCACAGTCACGCACACAGATGGCAAGACGTTGCTGTCTCCTGAGCAGTGGCGCCAACCATATTCTGCAGATGACAGAAGCCCTGAAGCCTCAAGCAGCGGTTATGATGACCCAAACATCTCGGGTTTTGCTAGATCAGCAATCAGCGCTGAGTCAGTCCATGAGATCCCACAGCATCATGCTGATGTGATGCATGATGCACAGAAGCATGATGACGCAGTTGAGCAAAGCATGCAGTACAGTTGGTCAGCTCAGAGCCAGTCATATGCAAGCAGTGCAGGTAGTCCTGGACGTGACAGTCTGCACAGCTGGACAGGCAGTACACCAGCTGGACCAACAGCTCAGCAGGATCCTGACTCTCCTGATGCCAGGACCATTCTGAGGAGCATTGCAAGGGACTGCCAAAATGCTGTTGCTGGAAGATCACCAGCACCAGGCATCAGTGCATTCAGATTGTCCCCTCAGAGTCCTGGCCAGCCTGATTTAAGTCGCACCCCAAACAGCTTTTTCAATCCTTCTTTTGATGCTGATGAAGAAAGTGCAAAGTAGAGCTTGGCGTTCAAAGCTATCCGACTTTTGAACGCTGCTTATATGAGTCTAATGACCCTTTTGATTTGTGAAGATATCGATGTTGCTGAATGCTGAAGACAGCCTTGTTACAATACCGAAATAGCAGCCCACTTGTATTCAACAAAATACATTACAGCTTGTCAAGTTGTGTTGTTCCCAGGTCATCTATCTCTTCATGGCAGAATTGCTGTCATTCATCCTTCGACGTGCCTGCATTCATATCATCCCACATCTGTCAATTTTGACTCAACACTGCTGTGTAGCATAGTCCTCCATGCGTAACTTTTCATGCACGTTTGCTAGCATGCCAAATGATGATCATCAAAATCTTACCTTGGAGTAGTCCTTATTGAATGAGAGTGCCTGCTTGGCTGCTGCAATGGCCTCCTCATGGCGCTCCAGCTTGGCAAGTGCAGCAGCTTTATTGCAATACACAGCAGCACACTTGGGCGCCGCTGACAGTGACTGGTCGTATGCCTCAAGAGAGCCTGCACACAGGCAACCATGCATGATTGATGACCTTGAGGAGGTTGCACACTAGCCCATGCATAGTTGTAGAGAACCTTGCCATCTCATGCAAACCAGAAAGCAATAACAAAGCTTTGCAAAGCATGATGTGCATTATCATGTTGTTGTACACTGCAATATGGCAGTCACCTGTGAAGTCACCACGCCGAAATAGATCATTGCCAGCATCCTTGGCTTCTGCAGCTTCCTGCCAAGCCTTCTGCCATGAACTTGCATCATCAGCTTCTGAGCTCACTGTAGCTGAACTGCTGCTGTCCCTGAACGTTTGCTGCCATTCTGTCACAATGTCAATTGCAGCCTGCAAGTCCCCAATCATGGCCACAGCTTGGGCCTTGAGCAGCAACAGCTTGCTACAGAGTCCACCATGTGTCTGATGATGCCTGCAACATGACAAGTGTGACATCTTGTACATTGGGTGAGGACAAATGAAGGTGAAGAAATAAGGGTGTGGTCTTGCGTACATCGAAAATGACATGCCAGCATACTTGCCTCATTTGTATCCTACACTGTGTATGCAAATTGCCAACAGCCTGACACCCTATATGTGCACCAAAATGTTGGGTTTGTTTCATAGGTGAGCCTCCTACAGTAGCACTGTTCCAGTTGCAAAATCCTTCATGTACTTCATGCATTTCATGAGCATTTCTGCCGCCATGATCAACATACTTGAGCGCAGCCTCAATCTGTGTGAGTGCCTCCTCTGGCTGACCTTCAGCAAGCTGCTTCTGAAGCATGTCCAGCGCTGCAGACTGTACAGATGCCGGCACTGCAGCCGTGGGCTGAGCTTTGCTCAGGTCACCAAATTGCATTGTTTCCAGCCTCTCAGCTTGGGCATCAGCATCGCTGTGATGAGCACCAGCACCAACATTTTGTGCTGAGCTTGCATCGGACTCATGCATGCTGTCACTTGGGCCTGTTTGGGTGGAGCTGGAGAGATCAGCGCCTTGACTGGTAGTAGTAGGCTGGGCAGATGCTGACTGGTCATCTGTCTGTATGCTGCCAGATTTAGCTGCTTGTAGCTCACTGGGGAACATGGCTTTGAGCTGGGCATGGTCCAAGTTGTAGTCCAAGGACGCTGCTGCCAACTCCTGCTTCTCCTCAGTCTGCATCATTCACTAGTCATACAAAGTGGGAGCCATATAGCTGATCAGGGTCTTACAAGCTTCAGTCATGAATTGATGGCCCAAGCAGCCAGACTGTCTAGCTTTTGTTGTGCAGGAGCAGCAGCCAGTGATCGGTTAAAGGATAGGGGTGAGTTGTATGCGGTGGAAGGGGGCCTTACTGTGCTTTGCAAAGACCCGGTGGTGATCTGGTCTTCTAGCATGAAAGATAGAAGTCCAGTCAGAATGCTTGACACTGTCCACATGGGGTTCCATGACTCCTGCAGTATAGCCGCAAGCCATATCTGAGATGCATGAGACAGCGTGGTCAGACACATCAGCAGCATAGACACACAGCAGCATGCAATTAGTCTGTTGTCCAACCTAGCGAGACACTGAGTGCTGATCAGATGCTGACCAGCAACACGCAGCAGCTCATGTAAACATCACTGTCACTTGAGAGTCATTCTTTGAGCCGAAGATGCTTAGCAGTGCCATAATCAGCAAAGCAGCAGAGTAAGCTGACAGACGCACCGGGTGAAAGTCACTCATGGAAAGGCACAGGCGGGTGCCTGTGGCAAAGCGGCCGCTGGGTGTCAGCATCATGATTGCAGGAGGCTTGAAAGGATACTCTGCCTGCAGTCACATTCTCTGCTGAGTGCTTGCAAAAATGCATGTTATCAAGCTGTGCAACAGCAGAAGCACTCACAGGAAATCGCAGCTTGCCTATTACCACCCTCCAGCATAAGGTGTGTCAGGCGGGCCTTCGAGCAAGAAGTGCCATTCTGCATCATGTGATGTCACTGTAAGCGTCTAGCAGGGTTGAGCATACCGCCCATGCAGCCAGAGATCGCTAGTCTTACCAAGCATGTTTCGCTCGTTGACAAAAATTGCGGGAATATGTGGCGGTGGATTGCTTAAGAATGCCTGGAAAAGAACAAATTCAAAGGCAATGTTTGATCAGCAGAGCACAATACCATCAGCCCGCAGTCATACCTTCATCTCTTTCTTCAGTTTTGTCATGCACACTTTCGGTGCCATGACCTTCAAATGTAAGCTTGCACAGCACACGCGCAGGCAAGGAACGACAGTAAGCGCAGGCACGCCGATCACTGTGGTGTGTCTCAGCGGTCACACAGAAGACACCCGCAAAGCCGATGCTTGTGCTGATCGCCTCAGATTCGAACTTCCTATGGCGCTTCGCAGACTCTGTGTTTCCACTTTTGTGTACTGATGATTTCACTATGTGAATGTATTCTGCTTTGTCTCAGCCCCGTGGTTCAATGTGTGTAGAGCGTACGCCTCAACAAACCTTTACCCAGGTACAGGAGCAGAAATCAATGTCAGGCAGTGGCTTCTGCAAAGATTGGCCCTCAGTTCTCATGAACCCCCACAAATGAACACAGTGGCAAAGCTGATGCACACGCAGCCCACACTTGCACTGAATAGGTCATGCCACTGGCAGGTGAGGTGGACCATGCAAAAGCTGGGACAGGGGTTTGGCGGTCTCAACATTACACCTCAGAGGTAAAGCCTTACATCAGAATACAAAATTGCGTCTGAATGACAGCGGCATTTGATGCACTTCATGACCACCTGCACCGACACATTGCTCCCATGTCAGCATCTTAGGCAGCCACATATTGCCACAACTCAGGCGCTTTATTGACATACAGTGCACCCGGTTCTGTGCAGAGCCAGCTTGAGCTGTACAGAAGTATAAGACCATCACAATCAGCAGTTCTCATGATCACGGTTGCTAACCTGAATGTCAGCATGCCTGGTTGCATCAAGCCAGGAAAACTGCCCTTCCTATGAACTCACATTCCTGCACCGCACACTCACCCATTTGCCAACACACCTACAAGAGCCAATGCTATGATGAAGCATACTGAGCATCATAGGCAACTGTATGACTTTGTGCAGAAGCCATCCACACACAGGTGACAATCAGTCTTGACAAAGCATTGGTGACATCTTAACCAAGGCAAACACACAGAGCCCAGCAATGCATTGACACCTTGAGTCCTGCAGCAAACTTGACCTCTCACACTTGACAATTCACGCAAGAAGCATGGCCTCAATTGACATGCAGACATGCCTGTAAGCTCAGCAAATCACCTGGGCAGCAGAACAAACTGCTTGCCTCCACAGCAGAACACCTCCACACAGTCTAGTCAGAGACAACAAGCTTTCGCATCCTGAGCAGCGGATTGCTGTGCTGCCTCAGAAGCTCTGTGCTGTGAGACTGCTCAAGAAGATGGCTGTCAGCTGACTCTTTTTTGCCCAGAGGTCTGGCTCAGACTCCCAATCAACGAGAAGTGTAAATCTTGATGTGTAGAGACGCAAGCCCTTGCTTCACAGTGGACTATATGTTGTGCCGCCTGACATTTCTGCTGACCCTAAGCTAATCCGTGAAGCCTTTGTCACTCATGCAACCAGCTGAAGTTCCCTTATCACTTCAGCCTGTTCCACATGCTTTATGGCTGAATCATCCTGTCTCACGCCCCTTGTTGTTGCATGCTGTTCCAGCTTTAGGCAAGCTGAGTCACCCAAGCTTTTCCCCTTTGCAGGAACAACTGTCATTCCCATCTTTCTAGCAGCTGCCTCAACCAATTCCTCTTCCCTTGCAGCAGCTTCACACTTTTTGGGCCTTCCCCTGTTGTCAGAGCGCCTCGGGGTGAGACCGATTTTGGCAGCAATGGTTCTGAATCCGCCCATTTGCCTGATGGCCGCTACAAGGTGGTGTTGACCAGCTGACTGCAGCTGAACTCCATTGGGCATGACACCAGGCTTCCAGTTCTGCTCCCTGATGACAGCCTCTATCTCCTGACGCAGGTCTGCATGACTACGTTTGTGCCTGCGAGAAATATTGCAGCCTGGCTATTGACTTCATGCATTTTTGCTCAGGCACATGTACAAGACACCTGTAGTCTTGCTGCAGACTTCAGGACTCTGCCTTTGTGTGCTGGTGTCACCTGACACACAATAACCACTTACGTTGCACAGCCTCTGACCTTGACAGCGCTACTGCAAAGGTGCAATCATATGTACAAACAGCAAGTTGTATCTCTTGTTGACATAGTAGGATATACACACAGCCTCAAGGTACGTTGCAGGATATGCACATTACCTCTACAATATAACGCTTATGCTACAGTGTAGGATTGCACACAGCCTTAAGGTACATTGTAGGATATATACACAGCCTTATGTTACATTGTAGGACATACACACAGCCTTAAGGTACATTGCAGGACATACACACAGCCTCAAGCAGCACCTGGTGTTTGGCAGCGCTCCCATGCGATCAGCCACAGCTGTGAAGCCACCCCACAAGCGCACCGCATTCAGCAAATCCATCCTGCCAGCAGCCATCAGCTCCTGCTGAGTCGCCATCTTGCAGCCAGCAGGGCTACTGCTCATCACACCTTTTCCTTTTGAAAAGGCCTGCTGCTGGACCCCTGCTGCATGACAGTGCCTCTGGGGTTCTGCTGTGGGGTCATCACTGCCAGGGCCAGGCTGGAGTATGGGATGCAGGTAGGGCTGCAGCTCCTGCTTGAGGGTTTCGAAGTCTTGCCAATGGCCACTAGCTTTACGCTGACCGATCTTGAAATCATGCTGAGCAGGCATCCTGTTCATACGCAACTGCACGGCTCAATAAGTGGCACAGACAGACCCATTCTGAACTTGTGTGTGGCAGCTTGCTTGAGGTGACTGCTCTGCTGAGACAGATGTGATACTGGCAGAAGCAAGCACATGCACACAGATAATGCTCATCACAGTTTGTGGCAAGAACCAGGGAAGCCGCTGTGCAGACAAAGCAAACACGCCACTGTGTCGCTACTGTAGTGACACTTCAATGGCAGTGCTGCATCATGGGCCACATGAGCCGGAGTGCAACACGCAAATTGATGACAGCTATGACCACAGCTCATGACCTTGACAAATGACAAGGCGCCTTGACAACAATACTACAGCATGTGGCCAAGATACTGGGCAGGTACTCACCCAGCAAACAGCTTGGCATAGCCGCCATGCTTGGTGATGGCAAAGGCCAGGGAGCTTGATCCTGTACGCCTCAGTTGAGACTGGGATGGCAGCAACTCTGGTGTTTCCAAGGGATGCACCTGTAACCAGTGCTCCAGCTCCTGCCGTACATTGCGCACATCTTTCCAGTAACCCCTGCACGCAGCCAGCTGTGATTATGATAGACATGTGCGATACAATATGGTCCACAAAGCATGTCCTGCCTCCTGAATCAAGTTAGCCAAAGCCCTGCAGGATCATTTGCATTGCCCTGGTCAAGGTAACGTTAGAGGAGGACAGGTGAAGCCAATCAATCTAAGTGCCAGATGAATGCAATGCAACATGGTCATAGCAGGCATGCCTGCATAGCCCTGAGCTTTGTAACCTACCATCCCTCTTTTCATCTGGTGTGTTGATACTAGGGATCAGAAGCTCAACAGGTGGATTGCAGGGAGCACCATGCAAACAACATGGTGCCCTACACCTTCAGCTCACATAAGCATGCAGATGGCGGACAGCAAGTACCATTCAGCAGAGCGACGCTTGATGACTTGGCGCTGCCCCTTGACCACGCGTATGGTGTAAAAGTCTCCTGCCTCCTCCAAGTCGTTCTTCCTCCATACAGGGCGCCAGGCATGACCTCCCATGTGGTACCTTGCTGTGTTTGCTGCCTTGTCTGGCTGTCTGCTATTGGTCTCTAAATACTGGGCAATGGCTCGTTGAAGTGTTGTACAGTCGCTCCTGCTCCTGTGCACACACTCTTGTGTGTCAAAATATGGTATTGCATGGCTTGTGCATGCCTCTGAGGATGAAGCATGTCCCAAGCTGTCCCAGAGGCATGGTTGACGACTTTGGCTTTTGACAGCAGTCACAGTAGCTGCATTGGACGGGTAGACTTGTGTCTGATGTAAAGCTGAAGGTGATTTCATGGTCACTAGAAACTGAGCGGCATATGCATTGGTTTTTGAGACCTGTCGGCCAACCCTGACTGTGGCAGGATATCACAGGTTGAGCACAATAGATAGTAGCTGCTAGTCGCAGCTGGACAGAAACAAAAAGCTTTCCTATGGACCTGGTTTTGACAAACGTAGTAGCTTTGAGAGCATGACTTCCTAGGCACACAGGGTAAGCCATCTGCTCAGATTGTCAATGCATCAGGCTGTGCACATGCAATCTGGAGAGCTGCACAAACGGTGTCATCAGTCAGAACGAGAGGAGACAAGTTGTACCTGGCCTGCAGGTGCATCAGCTTTTGCAGCAGAGCTCTGCAGGCTGTGCGCAGCTGATGCACAGCAGCCAGCAGCGCCACGCGCTCCTGAGCACCTCCAGAGTTGCCATAAAGAGGGTCATTGATGTCTTCAGAGAAAGTGCTGGCCTGGGAACCTGGAATGGCTGCAAAGTTGCCCAGCTGTTGCACTCGGTTGGAGTAGCCTCCTCCTGGGTTCATGGCATCAAAGACTGCCACCTCTCTGTACACCTGCAGACGCACACACAAGAGATGGTTTGTGAATGCAGCAAGGCGGGTCACATCACATGCAGTATGTACAATGCATGACTGAGCAGAGATTGTGCAAGAGCTAGATGGCAGACTCTCTTCTCTTGGAAGGTTACTTGCACTATGTACAATGCAAGGCATATTGCGTGCCATGCCTCTGCTTGCTTGCTGCTGAGCAGCGTGCTTCCCACTGTCAACTGCTGCAATGCAACAAGTTATAATGTCACAGATGTGTCTTGTACATGCTAGTCCATGCAGAAGCCCACCTCTTCATAGTCAAAATGATCCATGGTAAGAACCAGATCGTAGTTGACAATGTCAGCTGTCTCATCAAAGGGCCGAATGTTGCGGCGCGACAATGTGAGGCCAGCCTTTTGAGCTGCCCACATGACGCGAGGATCATGCAGTCCAGGGCCTATAGATGGTCCAATGGATGCTGAATCCACATGAATGAAGGGCTTGAGAAATGACATGCTGAGCACCTCTTTGAAAACCGCTTCAGCCAACACAGACCTGCAAGCCCAGTTTGCTTATTTTCTCAAAATATCATTTGCAGTAGAGGGGCTTCAAAGCTGCAGGTCAAGGCCCCCACACTCAACACAGGAAATCCGAAGCAATGCACCTGCAATGATTGCCTTCATCAAGGAACAAGATGCTCGCTTGTGTGACAGGACGCTGCGCTCGAAGTACTTCAGCTATATAGGGAGACGCTCTGAAAACTGGCTGAAGCAAGCTGTCCTCGTCCTTGTCGTGCCGTTCTCGGTTCTGAAAGCCTTGGGCTGCTCGCTCTTTGGCTCGTTGTGCAACAAGCAGCTTCTGTTGAGCCTGCCTGCTGGCCCACTGCCGCAGGATACGCTGCCGGACCTCGCTTGCTTGCGGTGGTTGACTCCAAGGGTACCGGGGCAGCGGCACCGGAAAGCCTGTTGCTGTGTGCACCTGTTCAGTTGAGCCGGACATGAGAAGCTGCACGAAGCGTTGTCCAAGCCAGAAAGACGGACTAGCAGTTTCACACCTGCAGCAGATCACCATCGTCGCTGTTGTCGCGACTGACGTCTGTCCGCTTAATCAGAGGCCGATCTCTGCGATCTAAGCCTGGCACTAACGAGGTCCCAGACCAGGTTGTGCTGTCGGTCCTGGACCCCCTCTGGGCTTGCAGACTTTGCTCGCTGTTGGCGTGAGCAACTGCAAGCGCAGCGCCACGACCGCCCGGTCCCTGGCATGCAGTAGCCAACGAACACAAGAGCATTCACGCGGAAGTCGAGTGGAATCCAGCAAGCTTGACGGCGACTGTAGACTAGCGCTGAGGGCAAGACTGCCCAGAATCTGCTATATCTTGTACACACGTTCAGCGTGTGAAATTTGACGCGATGCGCGATGCGTGAATGATCCTGACCAGTGTACAAGTGCTGTGCAAGGTGAACGACGTCGTCGACAGAGCAATGTTGCTCACGTCAGACTAGGAACCGAACCTTGAAGCTGGTGTGCTGTCTGAGCGTTGTACTGCGCTCGTTTCTGGGCGGTCGTACACTCAATCACACAGGACGCTTGATCATGTCATCTTGGTTGTCGCAATGCTTTGGCCTGATTGGCCTGATTGTCGTTCTGCGACTGGTATTGACAATAACGAAGGGTATCTGGGTGTACTTCCTCAGACCTGGTCAGAACTTGCGGAAGTTGGGTTCCTGGGCAGTTGTCACTGGAGCGACTGACGGTATTGGTAGAGCCCTGTGCGATAATCTTGCACGAAAAGGTAATTACTGTTGCTACGATGCCGCTATGCATCGGAGAGAAGAAGTTTGTCCCAATCGAACTCAAGCAGTCAAACCTGAATCTGCTTTGCAGGCTTAAACGTGCTGCTCATTTCACGCACGGAGTCAAAGCTCGTTGCAGCCGCAGAGGAGGTGGCCAAGAAGTACAACGTGCAGACGAAGTACACTGTCGTTGACTTTGCCAACGCTGACGAAGCAACTTGGCAAAGGACGACCACTGCATTAGCGTCCCTTGATGTCGGCCTGTTGATCAACAACGTAGGGTTGTCTTATGATCATTGTGAGTACCTTGAGCACCTCTCTGACCAGGATGTCAGAAACATGGTTGAGGTCAACATCACCAGCGTAAATCAGGTAAGCAGTCAAACACAGAAGCTTCGTAGCACAGCGTCATTCTTGCAAGCGATACTGCTGGACAGCATCACAGCTGGTGCTGAGAAGCATCATCATGGCATTTGTAAACCTCCGCCTTCTGAGTGACTCTGCTGCTGCAGATGACTCGCATTGCTCTACCAGCCATGAAGGCCAATCGCAAAGGCACGATAGTGAACATTGGAAGCGCGTCCGGCTCATTGGTGCCTGCAACACCTTTGACCAGTGTGTATGCTGGCACCAAGGTATGACTCGTCTATAAGCTTGCTGGAAAACAGCGTGTCATGATCACCATGTGCATTGAAGCCTGCATGTGTGATGACACTGCCCTACACATTTTGTACTGCTTTCAGAGTGAGCAATTCTTATGATATTGCTGTCCAACACAAAGTTGGTTGTGATGATCTGTCTGCATGCAGCTGTGGTGTGTTTGACCTTTCACCATTGTGCATGCAGGCTTATGTGGATGTTTTCACTAGGTCCATGCAGGTTGAGCTGGCCGCCTCTGGCGTAACATACCAGAACATGGCACCTTTGTTTGTTGCTACCAAGATGTCCAAGATTCGAAAGCCAAGCATAGCTGCACCCAGTCCTGCACAGTGGGCACAATCTGCAGTGAAACACATAGGCTATGAGACAATTTCATGTCCATACTGGTTCCATGCTGTTGAGTGGTATTGCATTGCTGTGGCTCCCGCTTGGCTGATGAATATGTATGTCTTGAACATGCATTTGGGCATGCGCAAGCGCTACTACAAGAAGAAGAATGCGAAGGCTCAGTGACCAGACACAGCCAAGGTTGTAGACAAGCCCAGCACCTGACTGCACTCTTGAGGACAACTGATTAGGTGCAGTACGTAATGTCCTTGCGCTATTGTGACTGTCTGCTGGTAATCAGGTCTTTACACCCAGATCATATGTGGTGTATTGCTAATTGTCCCTCAGCATGTTGATCGTCTGCCAGGATCTTCTATTGAACACTTGAAGTCTCGCTGAGCAGCGTTTGCAGCATTGGGCATGTGCATCATCTGATATTCTGATACTTAGCCAGGAGGTGTACCAATCAATGGACTGAAACAGCTTGGAATTGACAGAAGTGTAAGAAATTAGCACCGTGTGACACAGTGCCTACGGGCCATTATTCCAGACACTGAGACATTTGACAGCCTGTTGACGTACGCGGCGCATGTTGTCATCAACAGCCAACATGACTGTGGTCACAACTTGTTTGCGCAGAGGGTGCAACAAATGGTACGGCAGGTCCATGACTGAAGCCAGACATTGCAAACTGAGGATCCTTATGTCAGCATCTTGATAGCTGGCCAATGAAGTCAGTGTTGCAACCAGTCTGGTGACATCTTGATAGCTGGCCAATGAAGTCAGTGTTGCAACCAGTCTGGTGACCTCAGCTTCCAGTTTGGAACGCCCTGCAGCAACCAACATCTAATTTGCAGACTAGCTACTGTATGGCTGCTGTGCTACATCACTCCCTCTGTGGTGCAACACATCTTTGCTAGGGTACAGACTGCTGCACCCAATGGCAGCATTTGACATGGAGTGGCAACACATTGTACTGGAAGAGTGCTGCTCTTCAACTGTCATGATATGATGGATTAGATACCAGGTGAGCCACTGCTGCTGTGATCAAATGCATGCACACACCTGTTGGCTCTTTCATCACAGCTTGAACAGACTGCAATGCCCCTTTCAACAGACCCTTGTCTCTGCACTGCCCTGGAAGCTGCAACACATCCAGGGCTGTCAGGAGCAGCCCCAGTATGCGGGGCATATCTGCCCTGCTGAGGTTGGCAGGCGTGCCTTTCAGCAGGTAAGCCAGTGCCAATAGCAGAGGACCATGCTGCCTTTCATCTGTGCTAACTGTAGGCTGCTGTCCGTCTGTACTTCCTACTGACTCATGCATTGTCAACAGCTTCTCAAGCCGCTGCAGAGCAACGGTATAAAAGCGCTGATGCCACAGCAACTTCACCTTGACATGAGACATCTCCCTGCTTAAAGGCAAAATGCTGTCTTGAGCAGACGGTACTAGTTCAAAGGTTGCTGCAGCTGCTTGCAAACACTGCCCTATTGATGCTGAATGCTGTAGTGAAGATTCATCCGCAATGGGCGTCCCACCAAGACCAGCTTGTCTTGAGTGATCACCACCTTCTGCAGGGGAGCTGCCCTGCTCGGTCTTCATGCCACCATGAGAAGCTTTCAGTGGCTGACCAGAGGCTGGAGCCTGATGCCTGCTCAGGTATGACAAGGGTATGTCCACCAACTGCAGGCTGGCTGAATGGCCTGCCATAGATAATCCCTTGATGAGCCAAGCAAGGCAGGTGAAGCTGACAGCAGTGGGGCTTTGCCTATCGCTGCTGCTTGCTTGGGCCCCGTCAGTTGCAGCGTCTTGCATGGGAGCAGCTGCAGTTTGGCGTGTGTAGGCGTGCAAGCCTAGCAGGCTCAAAGCAGAGGCAATGGCCTCGCTCAAGGATTCTGCGCTCTCTGCAGGCAATCAACTGGCACCGTGTTGGTGTTGTGCAGCTTCTGTCTGGCAAGCTGTCATGCATGAAAGTGTGTGCACTGAATGTGAAAACACACTACCCAACATCCAACAAAAAAGCGCAAATGCAAATTGTCCAAAGTACTGTCCAAGCACACTGCACAGCATGCCCAACATGCTGTCTATCACGTAACAGCGTGTGCCTAAGGACTCTGGTGTCTAAGACCATTGACATGCTGATCATCACTGTCTCATAAGAATCACTGCACATGCTCTGAAAGCCAGGATGTGCAAGGGCAGGCAATCGTGCAAGAGTTATAACACACCTGCAGGCCACTTGTTCACCAGAGCAGCAGCCGCAGTCATGGCAGCCTGCTGTATGCTGTTTTGGGACACCCCCATGGCGAGCCTGATGAGGCAATCCAGCGTGACCTTCATCTGGTCACCAGGCAGCACCCCTGCTCTTAGAGCTGTCACTGCTGCTGCAGACACCAACGCACTCTGTGCCAGCACCTGAGTCACCTGCTGCGTGGAATGTAACCTAGGTAGCATACCGTCCCCTGATGGGATGTCCACAGAATTGGTGGACACCTGTCTACTCTCATTTGCACCTTGCACTTGACACTGGATGCTCTCAGCATCATGTGTGTTTCTGACATCATCGGTCTGTGCAGGACGAGAGGGGGGGTCAGCATAGCTCGGGTCCAGGGGAGCTGTGCTTTGCAGCTGTTGGCAGCAGTGTGTGAGCTGATGGCAGGCAGTCTGGCAGATGAGGGCTTGCTGGTGTGCATTGCATCCTGCTGTTGCTGCCTGCACTGCTTGGGCACAGGCTGCTGCCACATCTTCAGAAGCCACCTGACTAGCCTGCAAAAGCATAGGTGAACAGATGTGAATACTGATTACGGAGTGCACACAACATTGAACTTCTTTCACCCTCAGGACAGATGTGTGTCTCATGACCTGATAAATGAGCACATAGATGGGACAAGACCGGCAAGTGCTGACACATGCTAAATCTGTCTTTATTTTCCTGAAATCCTCAGAGGCGGGGAGGCCCAACACGGTCACGCACGACCTACCAATACAGAAGTGCCACAGTCTACCAGATTGAAATGTCCATATGCGCTTGTCAAACTCAATGTCCATTGCACTGACGTCTCACGGGTTGTATGACATACCATTGTCAGCTGTCTCATTCCTGTGAGTAGATCTAAGGAGATAGCTGCTGCCACATCTTCTTCAGACTGGGCAAAGGGAGCCAGCTTGTGTCTGACAGCTTCCAAGACGCCAATCAGCATCTGCTGATTGTGCTGATTGCTGATAGAGGCAGCAAGCATTGCTGGCAACATCTGCTGAATGCTGCTCATGATTCTGCCTCTGAGTCTTGAGGCAGGAGCTGCTAGGGCGGCCAGAGCTTGCAAGGGCAGGGCACCTTGCCACTGCCCTGCTGTGGATGTCTCGGTTGCCCCGTCTAGCAGTGCGTCAAGGGCATCTTGTTCCAACAGGTCAGTGTGGCCGGCAGCTGCAGACATGCAGACATTGCTGTTTGTGAGACGCTTGTAGCTGGACAGTACAGGCAGTCATAGCACACAGCTGCTTGGTTGACTTGGTGCAAGAGCTGGGTGTTGAGTATCTGTTCGATGAGACGCATGTCAAGTAATGACATCTCAGGACAGTAGCACGTACTGATCTGTTCCCATGATGACGAGGTGATGATGAGGACACAGTTGAAGAGTTCATGCAGACTGTGACACAAATAAGATGCAATTGCTAAGGGAGCTTTTTTGGTGAAGACAGGGCAGAACAGCACCCACACACAGATGTGATGCTGCCTGTGTGTTGCAAAGCGTAAAATGGGCTTCAAAATAGTGTAATGTGGGACCAGAGTATGCTGACCTGCCATTCTAGTCAAGCCTACTATTGCTTGCTGGGTTACTGCTTCAGATGATTGGCTGGAGCTGGCCACACATGACAGCAGCTGCTGCAGAGCACTGCTCCACTCCTGCACATACCCAATGCACACATATAAAGCAACAGAAGCTGATCTGCTTGCATGCTGCTGCATGTATACAGACACCAGCAGGGCTTGCAGTCTTTCACTGGGATAACTTGCAGACGATCTTGCAGCAGAAGGGCATCATGGTCTGAGGGCCAATGCTTTCTTCAGCAGCAGGGTGTTGGACTGAGCCGCGAGGGGTTGTCAAGATGTGTCATCACAATTGCCCTGAGGACGGAATGAGCAACAAAGGGCATCATGGTCATAATTCAAAAGAAGGCCAAAAACTCCTGTCCCCCTCATGCTAGCCTGCGCATGACAATGTGCTCAGCCAAGAGATGCACCTTTGCAGAGAACGTAAAAACAAGCAGATGCCAATAGAACAGGAAAACCAATGTTTAGCAAGATGTGTGAATGTGCATGTAAGTACCAGGTCTGGCTGCAGCAAGACCCTCATCAGTGCAGATTGTCACATGACTTTGTAGAGGTCAGGCAAGCCTACCAGAAAAGATAATTGAAGATCACCTGTGGTGATAGACAGTTCAAGGTGACCGGTAGGGACACCAACTCGTTCATCACTTGCAGCTGCAGCAGCTGTACATCCTCTTCTACACCACCTGAGTCAGGCTGAGCTCTAACCTGCCCATGGCTTGCACCCTGTGTCAGTTGCTGCAGACTCTGATCTTGCACTGCAACAGACTCACTGGCTGTATCAGCATCCATGCTGCCATCTAGGCCTGTGCCAAGATCACTTGTGTCTGACATGTCAGCTGGTGCACATGGCTCTGCATGGACTGCCTGGAAAACAGGTGAGGCGGTGCCTGCCAATGGATCACGATGGGAGAGCCCCGTAGCTGTGAGTGTGTTGGCTGCCTTCAGCAGGTGAAAGATGGTGGAGAGTGCCAATTGCCGTGTCTGGTTGGTTGGTCTGCTGGCGGAGTAGTGCTGGCTGTCTGAAAGGGAAGCTGAATCTGCTGCTGCTGCTGCTAGATTTGGCAGAAGGCGCTTGCAAGCCACCTCACACGCTGCTTGGGAGCTTGCAGCCACCTGAACAACTCAAAATGCGATGTCAAGCACACGGCAGTGAGCTATGAATCTACATGATCAGAGACATTCTGACTCCCAACTTGCACACCGCAGGTGGCTTGTGTGTTGTGTTTGTTGTCAATTCACATATGTTGACTGTCAGGCATGTGCTGACTCCCAAACGGCTCTGACCTGACATGTCCACACCATATGAAAACAGACTGATCTGTACTTACTGCCAAGACACACACCAAAGAACACTTGTGCTGGCTTTCGCCATCTGGCACCACTTAGCTCCACTGCTGTTTTTGCCTTGAAACAATTACAGACGCTGCCCAGATACAGCCATGCTGTGTGGCTTGTGCACCCATTCTTCTGTTACACGCAACTCTTTCTAGCACGCAACTTTTTCTAGCTGGAAGATGGAGCTGTTCAACAAATGCATCAGCTGATGTGACACAGCGCAATGACCGTGTTGCCTTACCGCAGCAACAGCTTGGGTGATTGCGTCGACACGTCGAGCAGGGTCATGTGATTGCTGCTGCTTGGTGCCGGACAGGCAGGCCAACAGATCACCACATATCTGCTCATCTTCCAGGACCTTCGTTGCCAGAGCTTCATCCCCCTGTTGGCTTAAGGCCTTGGCAGTCTTGCTGAGGCACTCAGCAGCCTTGTTGGCAATCTGCAAGCATGCATGCCAGTCTGCTGAAGGTATTAACAGCTCAGATGGTAACGCAGGGCCAGGGAACAGGGGGTTGCCTGCTTGAGGGAGGGTGCTTGAAGGGAGGGTCAGGGAACAGGGGGATCCCTGCTTGAGGGAGGGTGCTTGAGGGGAGGGTCAGGAACAGGTCAGCACACTGATCACATTCTCAGGGGTCTGCCAAGCACAGAGTGTGAAGCTTCAGTGCACAGATGCCAGCAAGTGGGAGACCAGCGGCAACACCAAGCAGTGCGCCTCTGAGAAAACATCAGCCGAGTGACAGGTGGATCATGATGGTCATTTGAGCACAGGCAAAGTTGTCTGGATCTCACCTGCTGTGTTGAAGTGAGGTCTGTAGGTAGCAGGCCAGGAGCAGCAGGGGCAAGCAGCTCCCCTCTGAGTGCATGCCAAATGGCTGACAAGTGAGGTTGCATGGCATCTGGGCCGTAAGCCTCAGCAGCTGCTGCTAATGCAGATAAAGCATCCAGCTTTGCTTGCCTGCACTATCAACCAAGGGATGTCTCCTGATGGTGACAATGCAGAGAACAGCATGGGAGCTTCAGCTTGCATGCCCACAGCTGACAGGGAATTGGCATAAATAAGCCTTGCAGAAAAGCTTTAGTGCAGCAAAATGCATCTCAAATCTAGATGGTGCAACTGCATACATCGTCAAGCAGGGAGTTTTGAAAGCTGTACGAATGGAGCTGCTCTGAGGATGGCAGCCCCCCCCCCCCCTCCCCCGCCTTTCCCCCTCAGAACGACGTCAAGCTCAGATGTTGAACCTTGACATCTTTACTTAATCCGGTGGAGGGCAGTTTGACCAACCCACAGGATCCTGACCTGAGTGTGGAGGATAGCTTCTCCACCAGCATGGGTATGAAGAGGGGGGTGAAGAGAGTGGTGCAGGTGAGGGTGGTCTGCAGGGCCCCCGCCAGGTCCTCTCGGGTGATGCCATGCACGTTGTTGGGGGGCGGAGTGAAGCTGATGGGGAAGTAGCATGCCACCACATCAAAGAGCTCCTCATAGTTTGCTTGCAGACTCTGCTGAGCTGCTGGCACCTGTGTCATGCACTAGTTTCATGCTTATGCGCCATGCATGATGCTGTCTGAGATCTCATTCCTTCATTGAGAAACTGCCCTATCATGTGATTGACCTTTGTATTGCGGCTCAAATCTTATGCAATGCAAGTACCAGCTGATTTGCGGCATGTGTCACTGGCAAGTAGAAGCCGGGATTGTAGGCAAAAGGGATTGGCATGACGCACATTCTGGTTTTCAAGTCCAAAAGGCAGCAATGGTAACATGCAAGGAGCTGAATGTGGTCATGCCAGCTGTGGGCGTACTGAAGGTGATGCCTCGTAGATCTTGACAACTTGCTGGCTGAGCTGGAAAGACAGTAGCAGACAGCGAGGATCCTTTTCTCCATCTATAGCTGCTATGACCCCTGAGATCACATCGATTCCACTCTTCACCAGTACTGTGCCACAGCTCTGCAGTGCACATCCATGACTGGTGCATCAAAGCGGGGTTTGATGCCTGGCAGCAGCTCAAGGTACACGTTTTGCTGATTGCAAAGGACAGTTCAAGTGCTGTGCAAGCAGACAAGTTGCTAGGCATGGCTACAGCATGGCTGCCATGAACAAGCATGGCACAGTGTGCATGGCATGTGGAGGCTGTTGTTATTGCTCATTGCATGTATGCTGCCATGAGTGTTTTGAAGCGGACCTGCAGAGCCTGAAGCAAGATGGTGAGGGCCAGCATGCGATCTGCCTGAGCAAGTGTAGTGATGCGCACGTTCAGCAATGCCTTGACAACTGGACAAAGTAACTTGGATGCTGGTGGACCTTGGTCACTGCTTGTGAGACCAGCAATGCCCTTCAAGCAACCATGCACTGAAGGCCTGCGCAAACACATTGCACGATGATGTTTGTCAAATTGATAAACCGCCCCAGCAAAGGCAGGCCAACAGCAATATAGTATCCTAGACTCACCAGTCTGCTAGTCTGGAAGACAGAAACTGAACAAGATGCTCTTGAGTTGACTGGGCATTGACTGAGGCTGAAGCCAATGCAACAACCTGCATGCAATCTGTGCTCAATTGCCGATGCAAGGTCAGCACGGTATTACATCAGAGCTGAATCACAGTGCACCTCCCCCAGCAGCAAGGCAGCTCGACCACGTTCGGCCTCGTCATCTGAGACTAGGCTCTGACCAAGACATTCAATCTGCATACCAACAGGTTGCACACGCATGATCGCACGCCTCATGTCTGCAAGCGGTGGTGGACGCTGTTTGACCTACCAGATCGTTGATGCTGCTACTGCCGCTCTGTATCTTTGCGGCGATGTCTTGCAAGCTGCGATGCCGGTCTTGCTCATTGTTTTCAGCGTTCAAAAATACAGCAACATCTGGCCTCAAGCTCTGAGAAGCGCTAATGGGCATGTGTACTGGTGATCCGGATCACTAGACAGCAAACCGAAGTGGTCACAGCAACTGGTCGATCGAAAACACTTCAGTTTCGTAAATCAGCATTGCTGTTCTCACAGAAACTGCCTCGCCGATCAGGGAATGGTCGATCGGGCGTAGAAACGCAAGCCTGCTGGCGTTATGCTGCTGCTTGGTGAACTTTCTTCACTCTGAGTGTGAGGCAAAAGCAAAAACAAATGTTCACTGAGCATGCCATGCATCCACAGCAGGGCGATGGTTTATTGGCCGAGGCAAGCGACCCTGCCGGTTGGTAGCACTGCGAATAGGCCGCAACTCAGGCTGCTGAGCCCTTGCAGACAGTGGCCTGTGCAGGGCATCACCAGCACTGCCACTACGATGCAAAGCCAGCCTTGCATCACCTCTAGCAACATTGTCTACATCTGCTGCCACACCTGGGGCTTGACTTACGTCAGACAGCATATTGCGCAATCTCATGATTTCCTTCTGGTAGGCAACAGTGCTTTGGGCAATGTAGTGCTGCAAACTTTGCAGCTGCTCTTCAGCAACCAGTGCTCTGGACTGCATGGTGGCCATCTGGCGCTCCAGATCCATCTGCGTATTGAGTGTGAACTCCTGTACAACAGCAAACGTATGGCCTGAATTGCTAGTCATTCTTATGCCACCAGACAGCAAGGCATGCGGGACAAGACTTTGCTGTACATAGCAACCATGCACCAGGGCACACCTCAAACATGCTGATGCACTCGTTGCAGCCTTTTACACAAGGTGCACAAGGTTGCCTTGCACTCAGCAGCACTCAAATCGAAGGAAGCACGCCATAGCCTCTGAGAACTCCCACCTTGACCTGACGGCGCAGAGCAGCAGTGCTGTTTTTGCCGTTGGTCCGCCGCATTTGATCAAGCTGCTGCTTGAGCTCAGCCACCTCATATCCCAGCTGGGCTCGAGTCTTGTCCCCCTTCTCAAGCTCTCTGAGTTGACTCACCAAGCGCTCATTTTTGGTTCTGAGCTCATGCTGAGGGGTGGTGACTGCCCTCTGCCTCAGGGCATCTAACTCCCCCTGGAGACGCTCATTCTCTACCTCTAATGACTGCAACCATCCCTGCCCTGTAGCGTCAAAGCACATTGCAACAGACAGCAATGGCAACACCAGCATGGGATTCTTGGGTCACACATGCATGCTGCCTATGGATGAGCTGTTGAGGTGCGGCAAGCAGTTCTAATGCTGTCCAATCTGAGAACATCACATAGCAAAGACTACGTCTTAGTCGTACTATATCTTTTGATCTTGCCGCTTGTCCACATGAGAGCTTGCTTCAAACCTTCAAGTGTCAGTGATGATCTAAGATGAGCTTCCCACCATTGGCAAAGGGTGAGTGGCCTTGTCTGATTTTATACAAACCCCAGGGCACCAAAGTCCAGGAGCATCAAAGCAGCTTCACTTACCCCCTGGTCTCTTGTTCAGTGCCTGCTTTGCTGGACTTGCTGGTCTGTCACCCCTCTGCATCCTTGCTGCATCTCTCTCCTGGCGCAGGCGTGCCACCTCTTGCTGCAAATGCTGCATCTCACTCACAACCCTCTCAAGCTCATTCTGCCTGTGCCTGTACGCTGACTGCTGCAAGCTGTTCTGAGTGACACTGTCTGACACTGAAACCGGTGACCTGCTGTCTCTGAAGGAGTGGGTCTGTCTCCTGAGCATCTCCCGCCGCAGCTTGCTCAGCTCACCTTGCATCCTCCTGAGTACAACATCATAGCATCTTTCCACTCTGACTCCATCTGGGCAGCAATGTCAACAAGAGCCTCAGACTGCACAAGTCTGAGTTGCAATGACTGCAGCTGCAAGTGACCAACTACGATACATTAAACGGCTGTAGCAGAAAGCAGCACCCTTTGGCTAAAATTGAGTGCAGCGTCCAGCAAAATGTTGATAGATTCCTGCAACACCAACATCACCAAGTGCCACATGACTACAAGCAGAAGTTGTGACAAATCAGCCCGAAAACAACCTAGTCAAGTGATGAGATCAGGCCCCCGGGCCAAGGTCTCTTCTAGTCTTATCCTCTGGATTGTATACCAATGTAACGCCACTACGTTACAGAAGTGCAGGGTATGCAGACATGGATGCGTCATGCTCAACACATGTTGCCCTAGCTGTAATGATGCATGATGCAAGCTGCCTTAGTATCCAGGTGTACATGTTGCTGAGCTTGCCTGTTGTCAGCGTCCAAGGCCTGCAGCTTGTGGTGGTCAACGCTAGCTAGGGGCTTGTACTCCTTCTCAGACGTCACCCTCCGCATCGCGCGGTTGGCAGCCTGTACAGCAAGGGTCAGAGGTTTAAGGACAACAAGTGCACTGCAAGTCACAGTGTCAAGACCTGGAGCGCAGAGTACCTGTCAAGACAAGCATGGTAGTTAGTCACAAGGGATGGAAGAAGCAGCCAGCGCTTACAAATGAAGGCAAGAAGACATGCACCTTTGTGTCAGCATTGTTTGAGGTGATGGACACATCATGACTGTGTCACAAACAGAAGTGATCAAACTGATTTTGGAATGGCAGGCACACCAAAACCCGATGTGCAACCAGACCTGTACGTACATCTCCCTACAACATTTGCATTGTTGCTGAAAGCAAGACACACGATTTATAGTATACAGACTGCTTGAGCCGTATACAGTAAATGCTGCACATACAGCCATGGGGATCAATGCCAACACAAATGAAGTTTACACATTCACGCATGATGCAGAGGCACGAAGGCATTGCAGAGGGGTGAAGGCATTGCAGAGGGATGAAGGCATTGCACAGGGGGCAAGAGGGCATTGCACCTTGCTGTTGGGTGCCAAGCCATCCAAGGACCTCTGCAACAGGTCCCTCTCTAGGCTGCCTGCTCTGAGGCGCAGCTGGCTCACCACATCCTGCTCAGCCGCCTCTTCCTTAGCAAGGCTGGCATCCAGACTCACTCCCATGATTTCATCCTCATGAATGCCGCTCTGACCCTGTAAAGCACCCGCATGCACTCATCACAAAATGACTAATTCATCAACAGTACCACGTTTCAAAAGTGTTCCTTGTGCCACTGCGGCGCTATGGTCAAATCACCATCTTGTGTCTGCGCCAGAGTCTGTAGAGGTTGCAAATTACGGTGGAACCACTGCTCCTTTAGGAGAACTTGAGCCACAGCAAAAGAACTTGTTGCTGAAGTATGCAAGACTAGACTCAGTTGCAGTGTGCATAGCAAACTGCAAATATGCAGAACCAACATGAAATGCGCTGTGTATTATCCTGCACATCACCAGCATGTGTGTCATTCATGGTAAGCATCACAACAGCTGCACAACATTCACATAGACCAAATTCGCCATAGCAGTACAACAAAGAGCTGAGCAGCTGTAGGAGACAATTACACAGTGATTGCATGCTACCTTCCATGTGATGCATCTCACACAGCAGAGTTTTCAACCACCTGCTGCAGTCTCTACAATGCAGCTTTTCAATTAAACAATTGCCTCACAGGACTGTGGCTGTGCGAAAGGGCAACAGCATAAGCAAGTGAAGAATAATGTGCATGTGGATTCAGTGTGTCCTACCATGTCTTCCAGGCGCAACCTGAGCTGTGTGTAAGCAGTATGCAAGGCCTTGAGGGAGTGGCGTAGGCTGGCATGACGTGCATGCAGCTCCTTCATCTGGTGCCCTGCATCTGCATCCTTCTGTGCTTGCACCTGCATCAATGGGACGCAAAGATCAGTTCACCATGCTCAGAACAAGCCTGTCTGGAGGGACTTGACTTTTGCTGCATGCACCTGATGCCTGTTGGCTAAGCCTGCATTTTAAAGAAGAAAAGGAAAAAAAAGAAAAAAAGACTACGCCTTTCGGCGTGAATGTATTGAGAAGCCCACTAGTATACCGGGCTGCCTGTGCCTGCATTTACTGTTATAGCATACGTTAATGTGCTTGTTTTTCACCATTTCTCTGGGGCTTGCAGCTGCCTGTGTACACAATTCTGCAAGAAGCAATGATGCCATTGCACAGCATGACAAGGGAGTGAATGACACTGCATAGAGGCAACGACATCCATAAGGCACCCTCATTACAAAAGGCAAAAACACAAAGATGTCAACCAACACAGTCATGCAATGTGAACCAAATCTGATGTGGCAACACATCCTTCAACCAGCTGTCAATATATGACTGCCAAGTGCAGGCAGACAGTTCAAGACAGCACATGTGACATGTGACTGAGCAAAAATGCGCATGCAAAGTGAAGATGAGGTAGTGAGCACCTGCAGAAGCTGGGCAGCCAGGCTCTGGACCCTTTCTTGGAAGTCAGCTTGAATTGGCACCAGGTCACTGCCTGGATCGTCTCTGGCAATTGCACACGCCTTCTGCAGATCTCCTGCCTGCATCATTCATCAAGTGTGTAGCGCAGTGGCGTCACATTAGTACACAGTCCAGAGAATTAGACTAGGAGACACCTGGCCAGGGGCCTGATCTCATCACTTGACCACACTATTTTTGGTCTAGATAATTGCAAAGTGTCTTGAAGTTTTGCCCTGCAGAATGAGTGATGAGGTCTTACTGAGACCGGTCTTGCAAATGTAGTGTAAGGTTGCCAGGCGTGAGATGCTGTCAGACAGTAAGTGTTTGACATGCTGATCATCTTGTGCATGTCTGCTTGCACAGGGTTCCTGCAGGACGGCCTGCTGGTTTGATTACACTGTGCGCACACTTCAGTCCTTGGCCAGAAGGTATGGTAAGGCTCTTCCTACCAACGCAGCTGTTGTACGCAAGCACATAGTCACACAAGAGCCAATGACCCCTCACGGGGTAGGGCCTTAGCCTCAGCAGGAGTTGCTGGCAACCATTGGGGTAGCCTTGTACACTAGGCCTATCATGCGTACATCAAAAATTAGTCACACAGGAGGTGCTTGGGATCACACCTCCAGCATGCAGTGCTGAATGCGGACTCTGAATGCCTCTCTGGATTCCTCCAGCTGGATATGAGCCAGGGTGGCCTCTCGCTGCAGGTGATCATGGGCCTGCTGCTGTTCAAGCAGCTGGCTCTGCAAACTGTCTGCCCCACGCTGCTGTGCTAGCAAGTCGCCCTCTAGGGCTGCTGCCCTCTCCAACTGCCCTGCCTGGTTCTGAAGCTGTGCGCGCAGGTCTGCCACTGTGTCTTGCATCTCGGACCTGCCAAACGCAAGGCCTCACTTCAGAAGTAGCTTTCCTGATCTTTCATCAATGATGGATCTGCATCTTGGTGTCATGCTGCAGGGAGCACAGTCTTGTTGTGTACAACATCACTATGACAAGTGGCAGTTTGGCCTTTTGCTTGGAGACCCTACACATAGGGTAGCTTCTTGCTTCAAACCTGCAGAAAGCACAATGTGACAGCCTAGGTGCAAGAACAGTATGTAACACCAAGTGAGTACATTGTGATAACAGATCTTCCTAGAGTACCCATGCATTGATCGTGCATGTAGCAAGCAGAATGTCATATGGAACACACCTGCTAGCAAGCAGTTCCTCATTCTGCTTCTGCGCATCTGCTGCCTGTTGCTGCAGCTCTGCCAGCTGCTTCTGCAACTCCTGCTGTGCTAGCTGCCGCTGCTCTTCTTGCTGCAGGAGCAGCTGCTGTTGTGCTGCAGTCTGCCGCACCTGTCCACTGCTGGGAGTAGACACATAGGAGCTACTGGATGAGCTAGATCTCGATTCCAGTTCTTGGACTTTCTGCTCCAGAGCAAATTTGGTGTTCTCTGCCTCTTCCTGCGGCAAAGGCAGGCATGTCAACAGCCGCACAAAAGTCTTGATGGAGACGAGTGGCTGCATGCTGCATGTCATGCAAATCAGCTGAGTACCACAATGCATGCGTGCCATTTGTGCACATGTGCAGATTTGTTACTTGTCATTGTGCATGGTGGTCATTGCTGCCCACTAAATGTGCCCACCAATTCTTGCTCTGTGCACTGGTTGGCAAGCATGTATGCCTGTCCACAAAATGGCAACCAGGTCGTCGGTCTGTGCGTCATACTCAACATCTACACAGCAGGTGCAACTGCTCTGCAGCAACAGCAATAATTGTGAATGGTGCAAAAGTGAGACTGGAGCACATCCGAGACTAATCAAACTGACCTGCGCTTTATTGAGATCCAGTTGCATGGTCAGCAAAGCTTGGCTCACTGTCAAACGCTCCTCCTCAGACTTGATCAGCTCCTCCTGTACTCAAACCATGACATTCAGCAGGATTGACAGCCACCACAAACCTGGTGCATCCTGAAAGCCTGCCTTCTCAACACTGACAGTCACCAGTCACTGTTACATCACTACCAGACTCGAGCAGCCTGGTATAATACTTGGCTTCTCGTCAAATTGACGTCAAATGGTGTAGTATCTTCTTTTGATCACTACCAGAGCAACACGAGCTGGTACATGCTGCAGGAAGGATCAGAAGCAGTGCAATGCATTGAGCAAGGGCAGCATAGCTGGGAAGAGCAAAACTTGAGGACTTGCCTGCAGCTTGCCCTTTTCTGTATCCTGGGCTGCAGACTTGTCATTGGCTGCTTGCAGGCGTGCTTGCAGCGCAGCCTTGTCAGCTGCTTGCTCCTTCTGCTCCTGCCTTGCATCTGCCAGCTGAGCCTGCAGACCCCTTATCTGCATCATCACATAGCCAAAGCTCAAATCAGGCCTCTATGCCATGCTTGTACACACTGCTGGCATAACTGACTGTCCTGCTGCAGGCTTGCTGCTGTCATGATTGTACAGCTACAGACAGCAACAGTTGCTCATCAGAAAGAAAAGAAAAGACTGCGCCTTCTGGCGTCAATTTCATGAGAAGCCAAGTGTTATACCAGGCTGCCCAGGAGTTGCTGATCACCACAGCACAACTGGCTGACTTGCTGTTTGTCGCTAGACCACCTGCTGCAGTAATGCTCCTGGCTATTGACAAGGTAATGGCCAGCGGGTGAGGAAGGGTCAGGAGCACAAGGCACCCATACCTGGCACACTGATGCTACCACATAGTGCCTGACATACATTGAATGCTGTTGGATCCTCTCACAAGGATCCACACAGATCAGGCCTGAGGTAGGTACATGTGGCATACCCTGTTTCGGAGGGGTGCCTGGCTGTCGTCAGGCTCTACAGGGAGCTGAATGAGCTGCTGCTGTAGGGCGGAGCGCTCCCCTTGCAGGTGCAACAGCCGGCTGCGCAGCCGCTGTAGCAAGCCACGCACCCTCCCGTGGTTCACCACTGGGTAGTTGTACACCTGCGTACCCTGAAACTTGTGCAGCACAGCCATTGTCTGCTGTCTCTATGTTTGCAGCAAAATGGTGCTGCTTGGTTTGTCTTCATCAACAAGGTGTTCTGTTTGGCATGCTGGCAGGTATGCTTTGTTCACGGGGCATGCGTCTGCAGATCTGGGACTGATTATCCAGCTGGCAGGTGCATGGGCAGCCAAGAGACACCTGCGCAGAGCATCTAGTGCCTGCACAGATCATCTGGTGACTGCAAACTTTTGTTAGTGGTCCAGACTTATGCAACATGATTGTGATGAGGTCCTTGCGACTTATTGTGCACATGGGCTGGTGCTCTGCATCACAGCATCCTCACAAGCACGCACATTGTAGATTCACAGCATGAAGGAGGTGACATTGTGTGTGAGGTGAGTGCACCTGCTGAGCAGCCACTAAATGCTTCAATGTGGCCAAGCTCCTGTCCCACTCTCCCTGCCTGACTGTCCCTATCATGGTCGTCAGGCAGTTGCCCCCTAGGGCCTCTGCACACACACACTAACAAGCCTCAGCTGCTGTTTGCATGTGATCCAGCCCGACAAAACGTCTAAATCACATGCAAGCAATGCATATGGCCAGCATTGGCGCAAGCTCTGCTCTCGTAGTGAAGTATACTGATGAGTGATGTCATGGAGTCAGCACCTACTAGATCACTGGGCGTCTTGTGCATTGCCTGCATGTGTTGGCACAAATTTTGTGTAGCTGTGCATGCTATAGAAGCTGCGTCGGCAGGGTATGTATACCTGACAGCAGCTTGGTGAGAACAGAGGCATCCTGGTTGACAGAGTGGGAAGGGTTGCCCTGGGCCAGCTTGCGCAGAGTGGTGGCAAAGGTGAGCAGGGACTGGTTGACTTGGCTGCCCTCTCGCTGGCGCAGCAGCTCTGGGTCAACCAGCAGCCTCTCTGCACCTGCCATGTCCACCAGATGCAGCCGGGAAACCTGCACATGCAGCCGGCACCACTGTTAGACCAAAGAGCAGAACAGGCACATATGCGTGACTATACAGGACTCTGATGATGCCTGATTCTCCAGCTTTGTCAAACTGTGCAGATGTCTGTTTGATGGAACCAGCACTGCCTATGTGTTCAGATGCCACTTTGACACCCTCAGAAACTAGGCAGTCAACATGCATATGAGCAATTTGATGGGTCCTGTGGAGATGGCTTTCTGGTGAATCCTTGAAGATGTATCAGGAAACCAGGTATCAGCAGACAAGAGAGCACAGCAGTTCGATGATTTGACACAGGCCTCTTTAGCATGAGTGATGACAGAGCAACTACCCCAGGTAGCTGAGGCGTTGTCAGTGAAGATCCAAGACCTGATGAACCTTTCTCAGATATGGTGCACATGCAAGCATGCCCTGACATCTCCAGTATGCGATGCAGCATGAGCTGAGCAAGTGCCAAAGACTTCATCAGGGTCTTTTGCCGTGTAGAGGATAGCTACCACTTGCAGCATGTGCTGCAGTCATGTGACCTGCATGTGAGCACTGAGATGCACTGGACTTTGCGACTGTGATGTTCTCAGGTCAAGCTGACAGCCCCACCGTTGCTGCATCTTCGTCCTCTGCATCAACAGCAGGGTTGAACTGGGCCAGCCTGATGGTAAAGATTGCAGCAGCCCTCTCGTGAACACTGCCCAAGTCCATGTAGCCATGGTCGCGAGCTTGGCAGCCTGCCTCAAAGATCTGCGCTAACTCAGCTGAGTTTCTGGCCAGCCGGCTTCTGAGTCCTGCCACGTGCCACCCCTCAGGGTCTTCCACCACTGCCAGCTTACTCACCGGCTGCCCCTCTGCAGAAGGAGAGTGATCATGGATAGATCGTAGATTAGATCAGAGCAGAGTAGAGGCTGTGCATTGCTGCCAGTTCAGGAGGATGAGGATGCTGCTTCTGCTGAGATTGGGAAGGCTGTGTAGGCATTGTTGGTTGATGATACAGCATGCGGCAGCAGTCTCACATGGCAGGTGATTGACCAGCAGTCATCTATGTTGCAATGACCAGGCTGATTACAGGTGTAAAGGACGCTGAAAGCAGCAGCATGAGTAACTGTGTACATAAACTTACATCTGTACATCTCTGAACTGTTCACAGGAAGGTGAATGCTCACATCCTCCCGGCCTTAGAAGCTGCTTGCATACAAGCTAGTCACATAGATACATGACAGCAGCCATGTCGGAGCTGAGCATTGTTGCTCACCTGGTCTGAGGAGGTCGCTGCAGGACTCATTGAAAAGCTCAACATAGGTGCAATCCACAAAGTACTCAAAGCTCCTGGCTTGATACGACCGCCTTCTTGCTGCAATCTTATCACCTGCAAACAACGGCTATGCTTTGCATCAGCAAGTGAGTGTATGCCCCATGTGGGTTGATATTTGCAGCTTTGTGATAATGTATGCCACCACGAGCATCTTGGCTGTGAGATGTTGCACAGCTGCCTGGTCTTTGTTTCAAGGAAGATCAGGATGTACATGTGCTGTCTAACAACAGAAGGGAGGCACCACAGCTCTGATTTGCGTAAGGCAAGTTTGTCTGCAATCGAATCGCTTTTGCTGTTTCAATCAAGGTGTAGGGTACAGTTTTTCACAGGCACGTGTTGGAATGAAACAGCACTGATATGTGTCGACAATATTGGGCTGTAATTTGCAGCAAACCTGTTGACAACTGCTTCTCCTCCAACAAGGCAAACAGGGAAGCACTGATCAATTGAACAAGGCCTTCCTGACCAGGAGTGTTTGTGGAATCATCATCAATGGCGATGCCATTTCTGCCCTCAAGCAAGCTTGTCTTTCCAGTCCCTGCAGCAATCAATCACAAACTCTGTGCGCTAATTGTTGTCCCTGCATAAGCTTGCAACAACATTGTTTGCAGCAGTCAAAGACATGTAGAGGGTATGTCTGCTGCTTGGCCAGCACAGCAGCAGCCGTGATCAGGTGCACAGAAGGTCAAGCAAGCACCTGTGGACCCAAACATGATTGCAGTAGTGTTGTAGCCCTCCACGAACTTGTGCAGCAGAGGCTCAACAGTTCTGTCATGGATGTTTTTTGTGGTCGTGTCAGCTCCGTAACAATAGTCAACCTGATGCTCATCACCTCTGCACAAAGTGTGAGTTGTAGTCACTGATACGACACTGTTGATTCGGGCTGAGTCTTGACGACTGCCCACAACGACTTACGGCTTTGGTTCAACCGCAGAGGGGCGCACAACCGCAACCGAGTTACGAGACAGCAGAAGGTCTTCTCTGCCTGAAAACACACCCCCGTGCGTGACCATAACTTGGCTGCAGGCCGCTGAGTACAACGTCAGGCGTCACGCTACCTTCTGAATTTATTAGATGCACACAAACGACAGCCCCGATGGGGCATCCCGCCGTGCGCTGACTCCACCAGGGAGGCTTGTGTCTGTTCATGTCACACTCTCCACAACGTCTGACTCCCTAAAGCTGACGGCAGACAAACCGCAAGCTCGAGAATAGCAGGCTCTGTGTGGGTTGCAAAGCGCAAAAATAGTCCTCATGCGCGCATGCACCCGGCTCAGCTGTTGCGCTTGCAATGAGCTTTTGACAAAGTGGAATCCAAATTTCCCCCTTGAATCCTGCATGAGATGCTGCTGTGCAATGTCTGATCCTGAGCTATGGTGCAGGCTTTTTGACAGTCTGCTACTACCCAGCGAAGTGTGGGGTGTCGATGGAAAAATAAGTGACGCTGATCAGAGTGTGACACAGCACAGCGCTAAACACCCCACTACTGCCCCCATGTACCCATGTACGGTACAGCAATTCCTTTGCTGGAGGATTGCTTTTTGGTGTTAACAGGACAGCGGACGTTTAGGCATTCTTGCGTTGCTATCCCTGCTTGGATGCCCTACTGACACGACTACCACAGTAATATGGCAACTGGTCAGTATGCTCCTTAGGCCAATGCCAGTCAGACTAAAATATTTGCTGCATGTTAAGCCAAAAGGCTGTCAGCTGTGGGATTTGAACCCACGCCCTTTCGGACCAGCGCCTTAAGCTGGCGCCTTAGACCGCTCGGCCAAGCTAACAAATGAAGATCAAATCTGCGACGTTGCCTATTTTTTGCTTGTAGTATTTGCGCAGGCAATACATGAAACAGTCGTGGTCTGGTGCACGTAACTTGTATGTTATATAATGTATGTGCAATTCATTGGAACGCATGCACGTGCGGGTGCACGATAAGTTTACACAGCACGCGTGCAACAAACAAAGTACGTGTTGAGCATTGTCTGCAAAGACCATGACTCAGAAACTACTGGAACACCACATTTTGACGCATTAACTGGTATCCCACTCCCGTAATGTGCTAGGCGTAATGTGCCGCGCGTCACTGCTTGTATTCCAGACAAGAAAGCATGAAACCTGCTAGTGATAAAGGTTTAGCCCATGCGCACAATGCCTGCCTTGATGAGTTTGTCCAACTTCAGACGTATCTGTGGCTGCTGCATGTGCTTCTGCGCTGTCCTAGGGTCCTCCTA
>JAABUP010000712.1_pt1 | contig 71364 bp, 79 predicted proteins | sample 5559201 | NCBI WGS metagenome assembly JAABUP01 (sample SAMN10711887, study PRJNA513373) | rock metagenome | isolation source: Antarctica rocks | place: Antarctica | reverse complement strand
CCCGGATGTTTCGGGCCCACGAGGTGGCCCCGACTCGCCGGGTGCTGGAGATGGTCGCCAGCATCTCCGGGACCAGGGCACCGACCCGCACCGTGCGGGGGCTGGCGTGAACGCCGAGACGCAGGCCTGGTTCGACACCCACACCTGGCAGCAGCCGGCCTGGACCGTGCCAGAGCTGTTGGCCGCCAAGGGCTCGCGCACAGTCAGCGTGGTACTACCCGCCCTCAACGAGCAGGACACGGTCGCCGGGGTGATCGGCGCGGTGTTGCCGCTGCTGGGGTCGTTGGTAGCCGAGATCGTGGTGCTGGATTCCGGATCCACCGACGCCACCGCCGCCCGGGCCACGGACGCCGGTGCGCGGGTACTCACCCGGGAGCAGGCCCTACCGGGGCTCGCCCCGGTGCCGGGCAAGGGTGAGGTGTTGTGGCGCTCGCTGGCGGCGACCACCGGGGACGTGGTGGTGTTCCTGGACTCCGACCTGGTGGAGGTGGACCCCAGGTTTGTGCCCGCGCTGCTCGGTCCGCTGCTTACCCAACCCGGCGTTGGTCTGGTCAAGGGGTTCTACCGCCGTCCGCTGCGGGTGCAGGGCGAGCATAGCGACACTGGGGGCGGGCGGGTGACCGAGCTGATGGCCCGGCCGCTGCTGGCGGCGCTGCGCCCTGAGCTCGCCGGGGTGATCCAACCACTGGGCGGGGAATACGCCGCGACCAGGGACCTGCTGGAGAGCGTGCCCTTCGCCCCCGGCTACGGGGTGGAGATCGGGTTGCTGCTGGACACCCATGACCGGTGGGGGCTGGAGTCGATCGCCCAGGTCAACCTGGGCGTGCGCAAACACCGCAACCGCTCGCTGCTGGCGTTGGGGGTGATGAGTCGGCACATCCTCGGCACCGCCCTCCGCCGCTGCGGCGTGCCCGACGGCGGGGCGGACCTCACCCAGTTCCACCAGGACGGCAGCGAATGGGGTGCCCATGTTCACCCGGTGCAACTCGCGGACCGTCCCCCGATGCGCGAGCTGCGCGTGAAACCATCGACGACGTGACCACAGCGCTGATCTACCTCGTGGTGTTGGCCGTTGTCGGCGGCGTCTTGTTCTTGGTGGCGGCGTTGGTGTTCGGCCGCGGTGAGGAGCTTGCTCCGCTGCCCCCCGGCGCCACCCCGACCGTGCTGCCCGAGGACGGCGTCACCGGCGACGACGTGCGCGAGCTGAGATTTCAGCAGGTCTTACGCGGATACAAGGCCAGCGAGGTGGACTGGGCGCTGGACCGCCTCGCCACCGAGATCGACGAGCTCCGGGCGCAGTTGTCCGCCGCGCCCACCACCGACTCCCGAGGTCGACCCACACTGATGCCCACCCTGCAGCTTCGCCGCGAGATTGCCGCACCCGCGCAGGTGGTGTGGGACGCCGTCGTCGACTGGCCCGCGCAGGGCGCCTGGATGCTGGCCACTACGGTGCGGGTGGTCGGCGGTGATGGGCGTTCGGTTGGTTCGGAGTTGGCCGCCTACAGCGGGGTGCGCCCAGTGGGCTTCCTGGACACCATGGTGATCACCGAGTGGGACCCACCGCGGCGGTGCGTGGTGGGCCACACCGGTCGATTGGTGCGTGGTGACGGCATCTTCGAGGTACACCCCCGCGGGGAGCAGTCCTGCGTGTTCCTCTGGCGCGAGGACCTGGACTTGCCCGGGGGGGTGCTCGGGCGCCTCGGGTGGCCGCTGGCCAAGCTGCCGTTCGCCTGGGGTGTGCGGTACTCGTTACGCAAGCTGGCGCGCTATTGCGAGCTCCGCGCCCGGTGAGCGGGGTACTGCTCGGCGACGACGGCCGGGCGCGCTGCCCGTGGGGTGACTCCCCGCCGATCTACCGGTCCTATCACGACACCGAGTGGGGGGTGGTGGTCCGCGGCCGCGACGCGCTGTTCGAGCGGTTGAGCCTGGAAGCGTTCCAGGCCGGGCTGTCCTGGATCACGGTATTGCGCAAACGGGATGCTTTCCGTGCCGCCTTCGCCGGATTCAACCCGGAGGTCGTCGCGGCATTCGGACCACCGGAGGTGGCCCGGCTCATGGCCGACGCCACCATCGTGCGCAACCGGGCCAAGATCGACGCGGTGATCGGCAACGCCCAGGCGGTCCTGGCGCTGGCGGACTTCGACGCGTTGCTGTGGTCCTTCGCCCCACTGCAGCACCGACAGCCGGTGACCGTGGCCGATCTCGCCGCCACCAGCCCGGAGTCGGTGGCGATGGCCGCTGAGCTCAAGGCCCGGGGGTTCCGCTTCGTCGGACCGACCACGGCTTATGCGTTGATGCAGGCCACCGGGATGGCGGACGACCACCTGACCGGGTGTTGGCGGGCGGCGGCTTGACCGGTGACGACGGGGCATGGTTCCCGCACGGCTCCGCGATGGGGAACAATGGTCCGCAGCGGTCACGTTCTGGCGCCCACGACGGCGCCAAAACCTGCCTGTCGACAGAGGTGGCCGATCACGACCCGGCCAGCACATATGTGGAGGGAGCACACGATGGCGGCCATGAAGCCCCGGACCGGCGACGGTCCCCTCGAGGCGACGAAGGAGGGGCGCGGCATCGTCATGCGCGTCCCGCTCGAGGGTGGCGGCCGGTTGGTGGTCGAACTGACCCCGGACGAGGCGTCGGCCCTGGGTGACGAGCTCAAGGGCGTGTCGAGCTAAGTCGCAGGCGGGTCGATCAGACCAGCACCCGACCACAGGACCCCGGCGGTCAGCACCGATCCCGGGGTCCTCTGGCGTCCGATGACCCCTGCGAGAGGCTGCATGAGCGCGCACACGTGCTTCCCCGACCCCGTAGCCGCAGGGAGCAGCGATTACCGACGCATCAGTGCTGCGCTGTTCGCCGCCGGGCTAGCCACCTTCAGCCTGCTCTACGCCACCCAGGCACTGCTACCCCAGTTGGTCACCGCCTTCGAGATCACCCCGTCGCAAGCCAGCCTGACGGTGAGTGTCGCCACCGGCGGCCTCGCGCTGGCTGTCCTGCCGTTGGCCACCTTGTCGGAGGCGTGGGGACGGCGCGCGACGATGGTGGCGTCGTTGGTGGTGGCTACGGTCATGGGGTTGCTGCTTCCGCTGTCGCCGGACTTCGAGGTTCTGCTCATGCTGCGGGGCGTGCAGGGCGCAGCGCTGGCCGGGCTGCCCGCCACGGCGATGGCATACCTCGGCGAGGAGATGTCCGCCGGCGCACTCGGTGGGGCGATGGGCCTCTACATCGCCGGCAACAGCCTGGGCGGGATGACCGGTCGACTGCTGTCGGGGTTGGTGGGCGACGTGGCCGGGTGGCGTGCGGGGATGCTGGCGGACACGCTGCTCGCCGTCGGGTGCACCGCGGTGATTGCGTGGTTGCTGCCCCCGTCGCGCCGGTTCCAGGCCCAGCCCTACGCATTAGCACCACTGTGGAGGGGGGTGCGGGCCGCGCTGGCCGACCCGGCCCTGCGCTGGATGTACACCGTGGGCGCCCTGCTGATGGGTTGCTTCGTCGGGGTGTACAACTTCCTGGGTTTCCGGCTGATCGTCCCCCCGTTCTCGGTGGCGCCGGCCCTGGTGGCGTTGGTGTTCGTGGCGTACGCGGTGGGTTCGCTCAGCTCCCCGCTGGCTGGGTGGCTGGCGGTCCGGTGGGGGCGCCCGGCGGTGCTGAGCTCTGCCGTGTTGGGGTGTATCGCGGGGCTGGGCCTGCTGCTCGCGCAGACCCTACCCCTGGTGTTGGGTGGACTATTGCTGCTCACCGCGGGTTTCTTCGCCGCACACGCCACGGCGAGTGGATGGGTGGCCGCGCGGGCCAGCGGGCGGGCGCGCGCGCAGGCATCGGGCCTGTACCTGCTGGCGTACTACACCGGTTCCAGCGTCGGCGGGTGGCTGGCGGGCCCGGCGTTCACCAGCGCAGGCTGGGGCGGACTCACCGTGCTGGTGCTCGGTTTCCTGCTGGCAGCGTTGGCGGCCACAGCCCGAGCCACCCGCTGGGTGCGAGCCGGCTGATCGACACTGCGTCCTGCTCGGCGACCACACTGTGCTGGTGCTCAGCGACGTGGTGGACCGGTTGGCGTGTCCGCATTGCGGCAGCCCAGTAGAACTCGACGATCAGCAGCTGCTGTGCGAACAGGGGCACAGCTTCGACATCGCCCGCCAGGGATACGTGAGCCTGCTGCCCGGCTCCGGCCACGCCGCCGGGGGTGACAGCGCCGAGATGGTGGCCGCTCGGCAGCATTTTCTTGACGCCGGGCATTACGCGCCGGTGACGGCGGCGGTGGCCGCCGAGGTCCGCCGGGTAACCGAGGATCGTGCGGTGGACTGCGTGCTCGACGTCGGCGCCGGCACCGGCCACTACCTGGCGGCCGCCCTGGACGCCGCGCCGGACGCGGTGGGTATCGCGGTCGACGCCGCCAAGGCCGCGGCCCGGCGGGCGGCCCGGTGCCACCGCCGGGCTGGTTCGGTGCTGGCCGACGTGTGGCAGCAGCTGCCGGTACGCGCCGACGCGGTGAGCGTGGCGCTGACGGTGTTCGCCCCGAGGGCCCCTGCCGAGCTGCGCCGGGTGCTGAGCACGGAGGGCTGCCTGATCGTGGTGACCCCCACCCCGCGCCACCTTGTCGAGCTGGTCGACACCCTGGGGCTGCTGCGGGTCGACGAACGCAAGCCCGAGCGTCTCGACGATGCGATGGCGGGGACGTTCGTGCGGGGCCGGCAAAGCCTGGTGGAGTTCCCCATGCACCTCGAGCGGCCCGACGTTGCTGCGTTGGTGGGGATGGGCCCCTCGGCCTGGCACGTCAGCACCGCAGCCCGGGCGGAGCAGGTCGCGACGCTGGCGGAACCGGTCGTGGTGACCGCCTCAGTGCGGGTCTCGATGTACCGCCTCGGCGCTACCCCCGTTGTGTACAGATAACGCGGGTCCGGCGCGGGCGCCGGAGCCGTTATCTGTACACAACGCGAAGCGGGGCGAGAGGGACGGGGAGCGCAGAGCCTGCGCCCAGCGCGGCCCGGTAGACGGCCATCGTCTCGGCGGCGACCCGCTCCCAGGAGAACTCTGCCACCGCTCGCTCGCGCCCGGCCGCCCCCATCGCCGCGGCCCGATCCGGGTCGGCGACCAGGTCGTTCACCGCAACAGCCAGGCCGGCTCGGAAGGCGGCGGGCTCAGCAGGGTCGTAGTGCACCAGCAACCCGGTGTGTCCGTCGTCCACCACCTCGGGGATCCCTCCCACGTCGGAGGCCACCACCGCGGTGCCGCAGGCCATCGCCTCCAGGTTCACGATGCCCAACGGCTCGTACACCGACGGGCAGACGAACACCGTGGCCGCCCCGAGGAGCTCACGAATGTCCGCCACCGGCAACATCTCGCGCACCCAGAACACCCCGGTACGCGCCGCGGCCAGCTCGGCGACAGCTGCCGCGGTCTCGGTCTCCAGCTCCGGGGTGTCCGGGGCGCCCGCGCACAACACGAGCTGGGCGTCGGGGTGGAAGCGGTGTGCGGCCGCCACCAGGTGCCCGACACCCTTCTGCCGAGTGATGCGCCCGACGAACACCACCACCGGCAGGGCTGGGTCCACCCCAAGGCGCTCCAGCACCCCCACCCCACCGCTGGGCCGGTACAACTGCGTGTCGATGCCGTTGCGCACCACGTGCACCCGCGCCGGGTCCATCGCCGGGTAGCAGTCCAGCACGTCGCGGGCCATCCCGTCGCTGACCGCGATCACCGCGGACGCCGCCTGCACGGCGGTCTGCTCCACCCACGACGACACCCGGTACCCGCCGCCAAGTTGTTCGGCCTTCCACGGGCGGCGGGGCTCCAGGGAATGCGCGGTGAGCACATGGGGCACCCCGTGCAACAACCCGGCCAGGTGCCCGGCCATCCCGGTGTACCAGGTGTGGGTGTGCACCAGGTCCACCCCGGCCACCGCGTTCACCATGGACAACTCCGCCGACAGCGCGCTCAGCGCGGGGTTCGCCCCGGCCAGCGCCGGGTCGCTCTGGTGCACGGTCGCGGTTTGTCGCGGAGCCCCGGTGCAGTGCACGTCCACCTCGCAGTGCTCCCGCAGGCGGGGTACCAGCTCAGCCACGTGCACCCCGGCCCCGCCGTACACCTCGGGTGGGTACTCCCGGGTCAGCATCGCCACTCGCACAACCGCGCACGCTAGCGGCTTGAAGTTCCTGTGGCCCAGAACACCTGCGTGCCGATAGGTTCAGCGGCGTGAGGAACCAGCCGCATGTGCTCGGAATTGTCCTCGCCGGCGGCGAGGGCAAACGCCTGTACCCGCTGACCGCTGACCGGGCCAAGCCGGCGGTGCCCTTCGGTGGGGCCTACCGCCTGATCGACTTCGTGCTGAGCAACCTGGTCAACGCCGGGTACATGCGGATCTGCGTCCTCACCCAGTACAAGTCGCATTCCCTGGACCGCCACATCTCCCAGACCTGGCGAATGTCTGGGCTGACGGGGGAGTACATCACCCCGGTTCCGGCCCAGCAACGCCTCGGGCCTCGCTGGTACACCGGCAGTGCGGACGCCATCTTCCAGTCGCTGAACCTGGTGCACGACGAGCGCCCCGACCATGTTGTGGTGTTCGGCGCCGACCACGTGTACCGGATGGACCCGCGGCAGATGGTCGCCGAGCACGAAGCGTCCGGCGCCGGGGTCACGGTGGCCGGTATTCGGGTACCCCGCAGCGAGGCGCACGCCTTCGGGTGCGTCGACGCCGACGTTGACGGGCGCATCATCCGGTTTCTGGAGAAGCCGAAGGATCCGCCTGGCACCTCCGACGACCCGGACGTCACGTTCGCCTCGATGGGCAACTACGTCTTCGCCACCGCCGTGCTGCTCGACGCGATCCGCGCCGACTCCGAGTTGGGTGACTCCGCGCACGACATGGGTGGGGACATCATTCCCGCGCTGGTCGACGCCGGTCAGGCGCACGTCTACGACTTCGCCGACAACGTGGTCCCCGGGGCGACCGGTCGCGACAGTGGCTACTGGCGTGATGTCGGCACCCTGGACGCGTTCTACGACGCGCACATGGATCTCATCTCGGTACACCCAGTGTTCAACCTCTACAACCAGTTGTGGCCCATCCGCAGCTCGTTCGAGATGCTGCCACCGGCGAAGTTCGTCCAGGGTGGCCTGGCGCAGGACTCCATGGTGGGCGAGGGCTGCATCATCTCCGCGGCGACGGTGCGGCACTCGGTGCTCAGCGCGGACGTCATCGTCGAGGACGGCGCCAGCGTGGAGGGCAGTGTGCTGATGCCCGGGGTACGAGTCGGCAAAGGTGCCGTGGTGCGGCGCGCCATCCTGGACAAGAACGTCACCGTCGGCGCGGGCGTGATCATCGGAGTCGATCACGAACGCGACCGGCAGCGTTACACCCTCAGTGCGGGCGGGGTCGTGGCCGTCGGCAAGGGCGTGCGGGTGGGGTGAGCCGTGGGGTTGTCGAAGCTGGCCGTCAGCCTGCCGCCACCAGGCAGGCCGCGAGCAGCCCGTCGCCCACCGGTAACAGCACCGGTGACCAGCCTTCGTCTTCATAGGCCTGCCTGCCGGTCTCCCGCAGCGCCACCGTCTCCGCGTCGCGTTGCGCGGGATCGGCCACCCGGCCACCGGCCAGGGCTCCGTGCAGCGCGACCACCCCACCCGGTCGCAGCAGCCGGGCGGCCTCGACGAGGTAGCGGGGATGCTCGCTGGCCCCGGCGTCGACGAACACCAGGTCGTACCCGGAGTCGGTCAGCCGGGGCAGCACCTGCAGGGCGCGACCGTTGATCAGCCGGTACCGGCCCGGGGCGACGGCCGCGGCGGAGAACGCCCGGCGGGCACTGACCTGATGCTCGGGCTCGGTGTCAATGGTGGTGAGCACGCCGTCGGCGCGCATCCCCCGCAGCAGGTACACCCCGCTCACCCCAGCCCCAGTGCCCACCTCCACGACGGTGCGGGCGGCGAGCACCCGCGCCAGGAACGTCAGGGTGGCACCAACCGCCGGGCTGACCGGCGCGGCGCCGAGGTCAGCGGCCCGCTCCCTGGCGGCCGCGAGCACCTCGTCCTCGACCACCGAGCCCTCGACGTGCGCGCGGACCACGCCTGCGGTGCGCGCCGCCGGGTCGGGCGGCTCGGTCGCGATGCTCACACCCGGCAGAATATCCGGTTCGGCGGCGCCGATCACGCAGGCGCGCGGCCAGCAGCGGCCGATCCGTCCGAATTTTCTCAGGGTGTCCTCAGCTGGTTCTCACCCGGTGCACACCACGAACGGCGATGCTGTGCAGGTGTTGACGTATTCGGGCCAGCCAGTCGGAACACTGGCGCCCGCGCCGGCGTTGAAGGCCGTCAACAGCACCGCACCGCCCGCAAGCCCGCCCAAGGAGGCTCGTACCGCGACCATGACCACCATCACCGACACCCGGGTGCCCGAGATCGGTACGGGGACTGCGGTCTTCGATGCCACCGGCGCGGATTGGGCGATGCCCACCTGGGACGAGGTGGTGCGCCAACACGCGGATCGGACCTACCGCCTGGCCTACCGCCTGTCCGGCAACGCCCAAGACGCCGAGGACCTCACCCAGGAAACGTTCATCAGGGTGTTCCGATCGTTGTCCAGCTACCAGCCGGGAACGTTCGAGGGTTGGATGCACCGCATCACCACCAACCTGTTCCTCGACATGGTCCGGCGGCGAAACCGGGTGCGAATGGAGGCCCTGCCGGAGGACTACGACCGGGTGCCCGGCGACGAACCGAGCCCGGAGCAGGCGTTTACCGCGGCTAGTCTCGACCCCGACCTGCAGGAGGCGCTGGACTCCCTGGCTCCGGACTTCCGGGCCGCGGTGGTGCTCTGCGACGTGGAAGGGTTGTCCTACGAGGAGATCGGCGCGACGCTGGGCGTCAAACTGGGCACGGTACGCAGCCGGATCCACCGCGGCAGGCAGGCGCTGCGGGCGGCGTTGGAGAGCAAGGGCAAGATGGATGCGAACGCGGTGGCGGCCAGCTGATGCGGGGCGGCGAGGAAGAGTAGGAGTCGACCATGCACCAGGACGGGCAGCGGATCAACCCGATGTCGCGGCCGTCGGCATGGGCACACCGTGCTCTCGACGTCGGTGGTCGGGCGTTGGGGTCAGCCGGGCATGCGTTGTCCTCGGTTGAGCACCTGGCGACGGAAGCGTTGGTGGCGTTCGTCGACGGTGAGCTCGGTTTAGGCGCCCATCAGCGGGCCGCCGCCCACCTGGCCCGGTGCGCGGAATGCAGCGCGGAGGTGCGAGCTCAGTTGCAGGCCCGCGCGGCGGTGCGGGCCTCGCTGACGCCGTGCACCCCGATCGGTCTGCTGGGTGCGCTACGACGCATCCCGGACGGGGCTGCCGCAATACCGGGGCCGGGCACCCGCTCCGGCGGCTCGGTCGTGCAGGACGCGGCGGGAGCGTGGGTGTCGGTACTGCGCCCGCAGGAGTACCGACCTGCACCGACGACGCCCTGGTCGCACCGCCGGTGATCCTGGCACAGACGGCAACTTCACCGTCGGCGGTGCAGGCTGGCGTGGCCAACACGCCCGCCCGCCGCTGACGTCGGCGATACCCACCGAGGGGTTCGGACCGCACACGATGATCGATCGAGGAGTTGCCGGTCCCCGGCGCCTGACCCCGCAGGGTCTGCAGCGTCCACCGGTCGACCCGGCCGATGCTGCCGTCTTCGGGCGCCCCCGTCACACCGACGGTTCGTTCCTGCCACCGGCCCGGCGAGGGCCGGACCCCCTCCTGGGGTCCGCCGCCCCGCCCGACCCGGTGCTGGAGCAGGCGTTCGGTCGGCCCGCCGAGGCGACCGACACCCTGCAGCGGGCACCGCAGCAGCCGCAGCCGCCGGCACCGGCGGGTACCGACGATCCGTGGCGGGACCCGAAGACCGGTGCGGTGCTCGGTGCGCCCGCCCTGGTGGAGCAGCCGGTGGATTCCCCCGCCCCGGCGCCCCGCCTCGGCGTACGCGAGGTGTTGTTCGGCTCCCGGGTCGCTCCCCAGGCGCTGCTAACGCTGGGGGTGCTGGCTTTGGTGGTGGGCCTGCTCGGTGGGCTCGTGGTGCGCGCCGCCGACCGGGCCGGGGGCGCGCTGACCAACCAGAAGGTGACGTTGGCGCAGGTCAGCGACCCGGCCGCGGCACCATCCCCGGGTTCGGTGACCGCCGTCGCCGCGACCGTGTTGCCGGCCGTCGTGTCGGTGGAGTCGCGTAGCGGGGACGGTGGCGGAACCGGGTCCGGCGTGGTGATCGACGCCGGCGGCTACATCGTCACCAACAACCACGTCATCTCCCAGGCGGCTACCAACCCGCAAGGTATCGCTCTGTCGGTGGTCTTCTCCGACGGAACCCGCACCAAAGCGCAGATCGTGGGACGCGACATCAAGACTGACCTGGCTGTGCTGCGAGCCCAGGTCACCAATCCGACTGTCGCGCAGCTGGGCACGTCGGCCGATCTCTCGGTCGGCGACCAGGTGATCGCGGTCGGCTCCCCACTCGGGTTGGCCGGTACGGTCACCTCCGGGATTGTCAGTGCGGTCCGACGCCCGGTGCGCCTCGGCGGGGACGGCACCGACACCAACGCGGTGATCGACGCGGTGCAGACCGACGCCGCGATCAACCCCGGCAACTCGGGGGGACCGCTGGTGGATCACCGTGGGCGGGTGGTGGCCATCAACACCGCGATCCGCACCTCAGGGGCGACCTCCGGGGGTTCCATCGGGTTGGGGTTCGCTATCCCGGTGGACGAGGTGACCCAAGTCGCCCAGGAGCTCATTCGGACCGGCCAGGTCAAGCACCCCGACTTGGGGGTGAACTCCCGGTCGGTGAGCGACGGCACCACCGTCGGCGCCCAGGTGGCCAACGTGCAGGCCGGGGGGGCCGCGGCTGCTGCCGGGCTGGTCGAGGGCGACGTCATCACCAGGGTGGGTCAGCGCAGCGTGTCCAGCGCCGACGAGCTCGCGGTCGCGGTGATGGCGCAACGCATCGGTGAGACAGTGCCGGTGTCGCTGGTCCGGGCGGGGCGCAGCGTGCAGATCCCTGTCACCCTGCAGTCGGACTGACCCGCGCGCCGTAGGATGGTGGGCGTGTTCGGCAACGTGGGCTGGTCGGAGATTCTGGTGCTGCTGTTCGCGGGGCTGTTCATCCTGGGCCCGGAGCGGCTGCCCGGTGCCGCCGCGTGGTTGGGGCAGACGGTGCGCCAGGTGCGCGAGTACGCCACCGGCGCCCGCCAGCAGCTCAAGGACGAACTGGGACCGGAGTTCGACGAACTCCGCAAGCCCCTGGCCGACTTGCAACAGCTCCGCGGGCTGAACCCGAAGGCGGCCCTGGCCAAGCACCTCTTCGACGGCGACGCCGGCTCGTTGTTCGCCGACCCGCCGGCCGCGACCGCCGCCGCACCGGTGTCGATGGCCAAACCCGATGCGCCGTCCCCGTCGGAAGGGTCGAAGCCTAAGACCCTGGATCCGCTCGACCAGCAACAACCGTTGGCCAGCGGCGAACGCCCACCTTACGACGCCGACGCGACCTGACTCACCCCTCAGGCGGTGCGCGCCGGGCTGACGTTCAGCGACATCCCCGCCAGCCCTCGCGCTCGGCGGGTCAACTGGTGCGCCACGCCCCGCAGTGCCAGCGCCGCTGGTGATTGCGGATGGCTGAGCACGATCGGCACCCCGACATCACCACCCTCGCGGACCGCGGTCTCCAGCGGGATCTGCCCGAGGAGCGGGACGTCGGCGCCGACCGCTGTGCTCAAGCTTTGCGCGACCGCCGCGCCACCTCCGGAACCGAAGATCTCCAGCCGAGTGCCGTCGGGCAACACCATCCAGGACATATTCTCCACCACCCCGACCAGGCGCTGGCGGGTCTGCAGGGCGATCGCCCCGGCCCGCTCGGCGACCTCGGCCGCAGCTTGCTGCGGGGTGGTGACCACCAGGATCTCCGCCCCTGGTACCAGTTGGGCCACCGAGATGGCCACGTCACCGGTGCCCGGCGGCAGGTCCAGCAGGAGCACGTCCAGATCGCCCCAGAAGACGTCGGCCAGGAACTGCTGCAGCGCTCGGTGCAGCATCGGCCCCCGCCACACCACCGGGGCATTGCCAGGGGTGAACTGGGCGATGGAGATGAGCTTCACCCCGTGCGCCTGCGGCGGCATGATCATATTGTCGACCTGCGTGGGGCGGGCGTCGGTGCCGAGCATCCGCGGGACTGAATGTCCGTAGATGTCGGCGTCGAGCACCCCCACGGACAGGCCACTGGCCGCCATCGCCGCGGCGAGGTTGACCGTCACGCTGGACTTGCCCACCCCGCCCTTGCCCGAGGCCACCGCGTACACCCTGGTGAGCGAACCGGGCTCCGCGAACGGGATCACCGGTTCGGCGGCATCCCCGCGCAACGAGCGGCGCAGCTCGGTGCGCTGTGCGTCATCCATCACGTCCAGCTCCACTCGCACTGCGCCCACGCCGGAGACGTCGGATACCGCAGCGGTGACCCGCGTCACGATTTCGGTCCGCATCGGGCAGCCCGACACCGTCAACCAGATCGCCACGTCCACACTGCTGTCCGGGCCTACTACCACGCTCTTCACCATCTTGAGTTCAGTGATGGGTTTGCGGATCTCCGGGTCATCCACCCGCGCGAGGGCCGCACGGATCGCTGCTTCGGTCGGGATGCTCGACGGGGTGCTCATAGCGTCGATGGTAAGCGGGTACCGGTCCCACTTCGCCCACGGCGCCCTAAGATCATTTAGATGACGGCCACCGGACCCCCGGCGCTCCCCGGCCCGCCGAGTGCCGCCGATGCCCGACTACCTGCCCCGGAGGAGCTACGGACCTGGCGCCGCTACCTGCTGGCCAACGCCCGCATCACCCGCATCTTGGAGGCCGAGCTCGTCGCGGCGCAGGACCTGTCCCTGGCGGCCTACGACGTGCTGGTGCAGCTATCGGAGGCGCCCGGGCGCACCCTGCGCATGACGGAGCTGGCGCAAGCCGTCCTGCTGTCCCGATCCGGCGTGACCCGTCTGGTAGAGCGCCTCGAGCTGGCGCACCTGGTTCGGCGCGTGCCCGCCCCTGGCGACGGGCGGGGGGTGCAGGCCCTGCTTACCAACGTCGGTCAGACCCGGCTGGAGGCCGCCGCGCGCGTGCACCTGGCCGGGGTGTTCGCGCATTTTGTGCTGCCGCTGGGCGCCTCAGGGCTGGCACACCTGGACGCCGCGCTGGCCACCCTGCTCGACCGCAAGCAACAGACTGAGTGAACTCGCCGATCCCCGCCGGGGAGTTAGGCCCGTTCGTGTTCGCCGGCGGAGTCGCTGCGGCGCTCGAGCAGCAACGTCCGCAGCTCCTCGAGTTCTCGCCGCAGGTAGTCCCTGGTAGCCACCTCTCCGATCGCGATGCGCAAGGCGGCGATCTCCCGCGCCAGGAACTCGGTGTCGGCCTTGGTGCGCTCGGCGCGCGCCCGGTCTTCCTCCAGCGACACCCGGTCCCGGTTTTCCTGGCGGTTCTGTGCCAGGAGAATCAGTGGAGCCGCATACGCCGCCTGGGTGGAGAAGGCCAGGTTGAGCAGGATGAACGGGTAGGCGTCCCAGCGCAGGGTCACGGCGAACACGTTCAGCAGGATCCAGACGATGACGATGCCCGTCTGGATGACCAGGTATCGACCGGTGCCGAGGAACCGGGCGATGCGTTCGCTGGCTTGGCCGATGTAATCCAGGTCCATCGACGGCACGAACCTGCGGGCCGATCGTGGGGTGTCCAGGCGCTGACGGCCGGTGCTGGAGCTCGCGCTGCTGGGGCTGTCAGCCATGGGCGATCTCCTCCTCGCGCTCCGGCAGTCGCCAGCCCTGCGGCAGCAGGTGATCCAGCACGTCGTCCACGGTTACCGCGCCCATCAGATGGCCCTCGGTGTCCACCACCGGCCCGCACACCAGGTTGTAGGTGGCGAAGTAGCGAGTCACCTCGCCGAGGGCTGCATCCGGTGACAGGTGCGGTAGGCCGACGTCGAGCACCCCGCCGACCAGGGCGGAGGGTGGCTCGCGGAGCAGGCGCTGCAGGTGGACGCACCCCATGTAGCGGCCGGTGGGGGTAGCCGTTGGCGGGCGGGCGACGAACACCAGGCTGGACAGTGCCGGCGTCAAGTCGGGGTTGCGCACCCGGGCCAGCGCCTCGGCCACGGTCGCCGCCGGGGTCAGGACCACCGGCTGGGGAGTCATCATACCGCCGGCGGTGTCGGGGGAGTGCTCCAGCAACCGCCGCACGGGTCCGGACTCCTCCGGGTCCATCAGCTCCAGCAGGGCCTCGGCCTCGGCGTCGGGCAACTCGCCGAGCAGGTCGGCGGCGTCGTCAGGGTCCATCGCTTCCAGCACGTCGGCCGCACGGTCAAGCTCCAAGGACATCAGCAGCGCCCGCTGGTCGGCCTCGGTCAGCTCCTGCACCACGTCGGCTAGGCGCTCGTCGTCCAGTGCTGCCGCCGCCTCGTGCCGGCGCTTGACCGGCAGCTCGTGCAGGGCTTGGGCGACGTCTGCCGCACGCATCCCCTCGAACTGGGCGATCAGGTGGTCAGCGCCCTGGCCTGGCTGGGCCATGTTCAGCGGCGTCAACCCGTCAACGGCATCCCAGTCAACGACGCTGACGGGCCCGCGACGAGTCAGGCGGGCGCGCGGTGGGCGCACCGCCACGCGGCTGACCACCCAGTCCCTGGTGCGGGTCACCTCGATCGCGACATCGGTGACCACGGCGGGACCGGCGTGGTCGGGGTCGGTGATCAGCACCCTGGTGTCCAGTAATTGACTGAGCACCAGCACCTCGGTGGGCCGCTGGGTGAACCGGCGCAGGCTCACGTTGCCGGTGGTGAGCGTCACCGACGTGGGTTCGATGGCTGTCACCCGGAGCATGGGAACGAAGATGCGCTTGCGGGTGGCGAGCTCCACCACGAGGCCGAGCACCCGCGGCTGCTGCCGTGACGTGCGCACGGTGACGACGGCGTCGCGCACCCGGCCAATGGACTCCCCGTCCGGGCCCAGCACCACCAGGCCCGCGAGCCTGGCCACGAACACCCTGCTCACCGCCGCCATGAGGGCAGGCTATCGGTCCGAGCGCCCGGTCCGTGCACGCCCACCAGGTCCATCGCATAGACCTGCGCCCACCCCGGCTCCGCGTTGCGCCGGGCCGCGGCCATGGCGGCCGCCGACGGTTCGTCCAGGCTGACCAGCACCGCGGTGGACTGCACAGTCAGCATGGCCGACCGGGTGCCGGCGCGGGCGACCACGACGGTGACGTGCGCGCCGTCGACCAACCCCGCTACGTGCTGGTCAGTGCCACCACAGGCCACCAGCAGGTGTCCGACGTACGGTCCGCTGCCCGGCCACAGCGCCCACACCAGCCGAGCGCGGTGCCCGTCGGGTGCCACCCAGACCGCGGCGGCTTTGCGCAGTGCCGAATCGAGCTGCTGCTTGCTCACTCGGCATCCTTTCGTTCTGCGGCGCCCCTGCGCAGGTCCTAACGTCGATCCCATGGCTGAGAACTCGACTCCCGCGTACACCGTCCCTGGAATGTCGACCGCAGACGGTGCCACCGTGGCGACCACCCTGCAGGACCGGCTGCACGCCTACAACGACCTGCACCTGACGCTCAAGCACATCCACTGGAACGTGGTGGGCCCCAACTTCATCGCCGTCCACGAGATGATCGACCCGCAGGTGGAGGTGGTGCGAGGCTTCGCCGACGCCGTCGCCGAACGGATCGCCACTCTGGGTGGCTCCCCCCAGGGCACCCCGGGGTCCATCGTGGCCCAGCGCAGCTGGGAGGACTACTCGATCGGGCGGTCCACCGCCATCGAGCACCTCGGGGCGCTGGACGTGGTCTACGAGGGGGTGATCTCCAGTGTCCGCGCTGCTATCGACAAGGTTGGCGACCTGGACCCGATCACCGAGGACATGCTCATCGGCCAGTCCGGTCAGCTCGAGTTGTTCCACTGGTTCGTGCGGGCGCACCTGGAGAATGCTGGCGGTCAGCTGAGCACGCACGGGGCTACCAGCGAGCGCAAGGCTGCCACCGAGGCTGCTGGCTGAAGCGTCGCTGTTGCGACGCGTTAGAAATCGACGCGTCACAGATCACAGCGGGCTGCGGGGCGGGGTCGCCCCGCAGCAGTCATAATCGGCGTCAACCCAGCGCCGGGCGTTGCCTCCCGACGTGCCCACGTCGTGAAGGAGTACGTCATGGCCCGCCTTGCTCAGACCGCCGACCTGACTGAGGTCCAGCAGGAAATCTTGGCCACCGTGCGCGCCTTCGTGGACAAGGAGATCATTCCGCACGCCCAGGAGCTGGAGCACTCCGACACCTACCCGCGCGACATCGTCGACGGCATGACGGAGATGGGCCTATTCGGCTTGATGATCCCGGAGGAGTTCGGCGGGCTGGGGGAGAGCCTGCTGACCTACGCCCTGGTCGTGGAGGAGATTGCTCGGGGCTGGATGAGCGTCTCGGGAGTGATCAACACCCACTTCATCTTGGCGCACATGCTCATCCAGCACGGCACCCCCACCCAGCAGCAGCAGTACCTGCCCCGGATGGCCACCGGCGAGGTGCGGGGGGCGTTTTCGATGTCCGAACCGGGGGTGGGCTCCGACGTGGCCGCTATCCGCACCCGGGCCAAACTCGATGCCGAGGGTGGCTACGTGATCGACGGGCAGAAGATGTGGCTCACCAACGGAGCCAGTTCCACGCTGGTGGCTGCACTGGTCAAGACCGACGAGGGCGCCGAGCGGCCCTATCAAAACCTCACCGCGTTCCTGGTGGAAAAGCCCACCGGGTTCGGTGAGGTCCGCCCCGGCCTGATCATCCCCGGCAAGATCGACAAGATGGGTTACAAGGGGGTGGACACCACCGAGTTGGTCTTCGACGGCTACCGCGCCAGCGCGCAGGACATCCTCGGCGCCGTCCCGGGTAAGGGTTTCGCGCACATGATGGACGGCGTCGAAGTAGGCCGGGTCAACGTCGCCGCGCGCGCATGCGGCATCTCCATCCGGGCTTTTGAACTGGCGGTGGCCTACGCCCAGCAACGCGAGACCTTCGGCAAGCCCATTGCCCAGCACCAGGCCATTGCGTTCCAATTGGCCGAGATGGCCACCAAGGTCGAGGCCAGCCACCTGATGATGGTCAACGCCGCGAAGCTCAAGGACTCCGGGCTGCGCAATGACGTGGAAGCAGGCATGGCCAAGCTGCTGGCCAGCGAGTACTGCGCGGAGGTGACCACCCAGGCCTTCCGGATCCACGGTGGTTATGGCTACTCCAAGGAGTACGAGATCGAGCGGCTGATGCGGGAGGCGCCGTTCCTGCTGATCGGTGAGGGCACCTCGGAGATCCAGAAGACGATCATCAGCCGCGGATTGCTCAAGGAGTACGCCGCACGCCGCTGAGGCCGCAGTGCCCTCACGCCGAATTCACGCCATGGGGCACTATCCGGGCGTCCCGGGCGTTGACCAGGCAGTACGACGTTCGCCCCGCTATCTGAGAGGTGTGCCCAGATGAGCAGCCCCATGTCGTCCCCGATGTCGTCGGGGATGGGACAGCAAAGCAAAGGACTGCCGACGCCGACGCCGCCCACCGGGTGGCCGATCGGCTCCTACCCCACCTACGCCGAGGCGCAGCGCGCGGTGGACTACCTTTCCGACAGCGAGTTCTCGGTGCAGGACGTCACCATCGTCGGAGTGGACCTGATGCAGGTGGAGCGGGTCACCGGGCGACTCACCTGGAGCCGCGTGCTCACCGCCGGAGCGGTGTCCGGGGCGTGGCTGGGGGTGTTCGTCGGCCTGCTGTTGAGCCTGTTCAGCGGCGGTGGCCTAGCCGGGCCGCTGTTGACGGGTGTGCTGGTCGGGGTGGTATTCGGAGTGATCTCCGGGGCACTGACCTACGGTGCGACCCGCGGCCAGCGCGACTTCTCCTCCACCATGCAACTGGTGGCCGGGCGCTACGACGTGCTGTGTGAACCGCGCAGCGCTGAGCAAGCTCGCGACCTGTTGTCGCGGCTGACGGCCACCGGTACCGGCCCGTAGATCTGAGCGCCGCTCAGGCCGCGTCCGTCCCACTGCCGTCCGTCCCACTGCCGTCCGTCCCACTGCCGTCCGTCCCACTGTCGTCCGTCCCGCTGCCGGTGAATCCGCCCGACGCGTGGGCGAGTTGCTCTGCTCGGTCCTCCTCGGCCATCCGGGTCAGCTCAGCGCCAGCCTCGGCGTCCCGGGTGAGGTTGTCCCCGGACTCCGGGTCGAACACGTGCACCTTGCGGCTGTCCAGCCAGAATTCGGCTTCCCGACCCTCCCGGATACGGCTGGCTGCGTCGATCGACACCACCGCCTGGGTACGCAGTTCCTCACTGTCGAGTTCCCGGGACAGCTCCCGCAACTGGTTGCGCACCCGATCCGGGGCCTCGTAGGGGATGTAGGCGTACTGCTGGTCGCCCAGCCACTCGGTGACGTCCACCGTGGCCCGGAAAGTCGACCCGAGGCGCATCTTCGCCTCGTCGACCAGCGAGGCGTCCTCGAAGTACTCCGGACGAATCCCCACCAGCAGCAGATCGTGGCCCGCAACGGCGTTCGCCCGTCTCTCGTCGAGTTCGATCGGCCCGAACGGGGTCGACAGGCCCTTGCCCTGCACGGTGGCAGGCAGGAAGTTCATCGGCGGTGAACCGATGAACCCGGCCACGAACAGGTTGACCGGCTGCTCGTAGAGCTCCCGCGGCGACGCCACTTGCTGGATCGTGCCCTTGCGCAGCACGCAGACGCGGTCGCCGAGGGTCATCGCCTCGGTCTGGTCGTGGGTGACGTAGACGGTGGTGATGCCCAGGCGCCGCTGCAGCCGGGAGATCTCCGTGCGCATCTGGCCGCGCAGCTTCGCGTCGAGGTTGGACAGCGGTTCGTCGAAGAGGAAGGCCTCGGCCTGACGGACGATGGCGCGTCCCATGGCCACGCGTTGGCGCTGACCGCCGGAGAGGTTCGCCGGTTTACGGTCGAGGTGCTCGTGCAGCTCCAGGACATCGGCGGCCTCCTTGACCAGGCGGTCCACCTTGTCGTCAGGCGTCTTGGCCAGCCGCAGCGGGAAGGCGATGTTCTCGTACACGCTCATGTGCGGGTAGAGCGCGTAGTTCTGGAAGACCATCGACAGGTTGCGCTCCCGCGGGGCCTTGTCGTTGACCCGCTCACCACCGATGATCATGTCGCCGCTGGTGATGTCCTCCAGGCCTACCACCATGCGCAGCAAGGTCGACTTCCCGCAGCCGGAGGGTCCGACCAGGATCATGAACTCGCCGTCGGCGATGTCCAGGCTGACGTCATTCACGGCCGGGAATCCGTCGTGGTACTTCTTGACGATATTCTTCATTTCGATCGAGGCCATGACTGCGTCCCCTTCGGGTGGTTTATCGACGGTGGTGACGGTCGGCGATCAGCCCTTGACGGCACCGTTGGTCAAGCCGGCGACGATGCGCCGCTGGAAGATCAGCACGAGCGCCACCACCGGGATGGTGACGATGACGGCCGCGGCGGCGATGGCTGCCGTCGGGTCCTCGAATTGGGAAGCACCGGAGAACAACCCGAGCGCAGCCGGGACCGGGCGGGAGGCGCTGGTGGAGGTCAGCGATATGCCGTAGACGAAGTCGTTCCAGGCGATGAAGAACGCGATGATCGCGGTGGTGAACACCCCGGGGGCGGCCAGGGGCACGATGACCTTGCGGAACGCCTGCCATGTGGTGGCCCCGTCGACCTGCGCGGCTTGTTCCATTTCCCACGGGATCTCCCGGAAGAACGCCGACATCGTCCAGATCGACAACGGCAACGTCAGCGACAGGTACGGGATGATCAGACCAGGCCAGGTGTCGTACAACCCGATCTGGCGCCACAGGTTGAACAACGGCGTGACGATGGAGATGACCGGGAAAATCGCCACCGCCAGCGCCGAGGACAGGATGAACTTCTTGCCGGGGAATTCCAACCGGGCGATCGCATACGCCGCGAACATCGACAGGATGGAGGAGATCGCCGTCGCGATGAGGCAGATGCCAAACGAGTTGCGCAATGCCGGCAAGAACAACCCGCTGGCGTCGCCGGTGATGATTTGGGCGTAGTTGCTGAACGTGGCACCGCTGGGCAGGAATTGTCCGTTCGCAATGTCGGCTGGCGCCTTGAGGGACAGCGAGACGATCCACGCGATGGGGAGCAGCGCGTACAGGGCGATGGCGATCCCGGCGACGACCCACCAGTTGCGTTCCTTGCTGCTCATCAGTTCTCACCCCTGGCCTGCGAGAGATCCACCTTGAACCCCTTGATGAAGACGAAGGCGATGAGGACCACCGCGAGGAACAGCAGCACCGACACCGCGGAACCGAGTCCGATCTCCAATCGCGCGATGGTCTGGCGGTAGGCCAGGAAGGACACCGACTCGGTGCCGTTCGCCCCTGCTGTCATCACGAAGATGGAGTCGAAGACGCGGAAGGCGTCCAGGGTCCGGAAGAGCACCGCCACCATGATCGCTGCCTTCATGTTCGGGATCGTCACCCGGAACATGCGCTGGCGCCACGTGGCACCGTCGACCTGAGCAGCTTCCTGCAGCACCTCGGGCACTTGGGCGAGCCCGGCGAGCAGAAGTAGCGAGATGAACGGGGTGGTCTTCCAGATCTCCGCAAAGCAGATGACCACGATCGAAGACCCGAAACTGCCGAACCAGTCCGTCGTGGCGCCGATGCCAGGCACCCAGCTGAACCAGCTGTTGACGAAGCCGGTACTGATCCCGAAGGCAAATTGCCACGCGAAAGCCGACACCACGGTGATGACGGCATAGGGGATAAGAATGACTGCCCGCAGGAATGGCCGAATCGCTTTCAGCGCCTTGTTCATCACCAGCGCCAGAGCGAAGCCCAGCACCAACTCGACGGCCACGGTGACGACGGTGATGAGCACCGTCACCCCGATGGACTGCCACCACAGCTGGTCGGTGAGGATGACCAGGTAGTTGGACAGGCCGGTGAACGACTTGTTCCCGGGGTCGGTGAGTCGGTAGTCGAACAGCGAGTCGTAGACCGCTTGCAGGATCGGGTAGGCGGTGACCCCCAGCATGACCAGCATCGCGGGGCCGGCCAGCAGCCAGCCCAGCCGCCGCTCTGCTCGAGCGCGGTCGCTGAGGCCGGGGGAGGGGGCGTTGTGCGCCGGGCGCGCGCCCGAGGGCGGTCGGTCGAGCGTCGGGGCGCTCACAGCAAGCGCTTCTTCTGCAGGACCGCGGTGATGAGGTCGGTGGCGTCTTTCGCCGTCCGCTGCGGGTCGATGCTCTCGTAGGGGTGGTAGCTGCGCTGGAGCCCGCCGGAGACCTCGCTGTAGTACGGCGTCTGCGGGCGAGGCGCCGCTTGCTGCAGGGACTGCAGGATGGTCCGCGCCATGGGGAACTCCTGGTTGACAGAGGGGTCGTCGTAGACGGTGACGTTAGAGGCCGGGTTGCCGTTGGACACGAAGTAGTAAGTCTGATTTTCCTTCGTGGTGATGCACTCGGTCGCCTGGTAGGCGAGGCCGGGGTTCTTGCTGGACGCCCCGACGCCGAGGTTGATGCCGCCGTAGGGCGGCGCGCTGGCCTTGCCCGCCTCGACTTGTGGGTACAGCGCCCAACCGAAGTCGTCGACCACGGACTGGGCGAGCGTGCCCTTCTTCACCTTGGCGAGGGCGCGGGGGTAGACGAACGGGTAGTTGACCTGGAAGGCCGCCGCGCCGGACTCGAAGTCGGTGGCGCTGGCGTCCTCGTTGGCCGTCGACAGGGCGGGGCCGCCGAGATTCTTGGTGGCAATATCGCGCATGATCTGCCCGGCCCGCGCTCCCGCGGCGGACGCCAGACCGAGGGTGATCTCCTTGGGGTTGGTCGAGTTCTTGGCGATGATCGACCCCCCCGCTGATGCGATGAGCGCGTTGTAGAAGACCGTGAGTGACTCCGCGCGTTTGCCCTGAACGGCCAGGGTCTTCTGCTGTGACTGGGCGGCGGAGGCGAGTTGGTCCCAGGTGACTGGCTTGCTCATGTCCAGGCCCGCGGCCGCGGCGACGGACTTGCTATACCAGAGCAGTTGGGTGTTGGCCCAGAACGGTACGGTGACGAGTTGGCCGTTCCAGGTCGCCCCTTGGATGGCGCTGGGTACGACGTTCACGCTGACCCGTTGGGCGACGTCCGCGGGCATCGGGGCGAGGAAGCCGGCCTGGGCGAACTCCGGAATGTAGGGCGGGTCGAGGCTCATGATGTCGATGGAGGAGTCGTTGGCGGCGAGGCGGCGCACCAGCTGCTGGCGTTGCTCGGAGGCCTCGCGGGGCAACGTCGAGGTGGTGATGGTGTAGCGGCCCCCCGCGGCAGCCGTGCAGCGCGCGGCGATCTCGGCCTGCCCCCCGGAGTCGGGGTTGATGTACCAGGTCAGGGTGGGCGGCCCCTGGCTGGAGCTGCCGCAACCCGACAGCAACGTGGTCAGCATCAAGGCTGCCGTACTGATTCCGAGCCCCCGCCGTAGCGACCCGCCTGGCGATATCCATCTGTGGCGAACGGTCATCGGTCCCCCTCTGCGGTGATCTCCGCGGTGCACTTCGGAGAGTCACTGTTACCTGGATCACATAGGGTGTCAACACAAGCGCGCCGCGGGCCCGGCTGGACTGCGCAGCCCGGACGGCGACCTCCTCGAACCGCGAGTGTCGACTTTGTGATCGCCGCTGCTTGGTGCCTCGTTCGGGCGCTGGATGGCAATCGGAACGGACTGGCAGAACGGTGGCGCCGCTGTCAATGATCATTCATTGGAGCAGGCCCCTTGCGAGCGCAGGCGGGCACCAGCGCGAGCATCCCAGGCCTCGCAGAGCAGCTCACCCAGCTTGGTGTTGTCCACTGCCGCCAGGCGCACCAAGACAATTGGACGGTCGTCGTAGTGGGGCGTGGTGAAGAAGGTATGGGCGTCGGCTGCCAGCAACGCCGCCTTGTCCTCGACACTGGGGCGCCACACCACCAGGACGCCGGGTTGTTCGTGGATCCGCGCGAAGAGTTTGTCCTGGACCCGGAACCCGGGCATTCCATAGGAGGGTCGTTCCGTCACGGCCGGCAGCGACAGCGCGATCCGCCGCACGTCATCCTCGGTCGCCATCACCACGGTGTGCTCCCTGCACGGCGTTCAGCGGGTCGGGTAAGCGGTGCCCATTTCCGCTCAGTGGAGGCCGAAGTGGCCCCGCTCCGGACAGGCAGCCAGGGTGAGCGCTGGCAGTGAGGATGGCGGCGATGTCATTGTGTAGTCGACCCGGTGGAGGAACGACGGTGCGTACGCAGGTGGGGATCGTCGGGGCAGGCCCGGCCGGGTTGATGCTGTCGCACCTGCTGGCGTTGGCTGGCGTCGACTCGGTCGTGGTGGAGAAACGCGGCCGAGGCGACATCGAGGCGACGATCCGGGCTGGGGTGTTGGAGCACGGCACCGTGGAGTTGATGCAGCAGGCTGGCATCGGTGATCGGGTCATGACCGACGGCGCCCGACACGACGGCATCGACCTGCGCTACGCCGGGGAGAGTCACCGCATCGATCTGCTGAGGCTCACCGGCAAGTCGGTGTGGCTCTACCCGCAGCACGAGGTGCTCAAAGACCTCATTAACGCGCGTCTGCGGGCCGGTGGCGATGTCCGCTTCGACGTCACCGATGTCGCTGTTGCCGAGTTGACGTCTGACCAGCCGCTGATCACCTTCACCGACTCCGCCGGTACGGGTCACGAGCTGCGCTGCGACTTCGTGGTGGGAACCGACGGGTCCGGGGGGATCTGTAAGTGGGCGATCCCCGAGACAGCGCGCCGGGACTACTTCCGCGCCTACCCCTTCGGCTGGTTCGGGGTACTGGTGCAGGCACCGCGATCGTCGGAGGAGTTGATCTACGCCCGGTCCGAGGGGGGGTTCGCACTGATCAGCACCCGCACCGACTCGGTGCAGCGCATGTACTTTCAGTGCGATCCGCAGGAGAAGGCCGAGGACTGGTCCGAGGCCGAGATCTGGGCCGAGCTGCAGTCCCGGGTGGCCGGAAACGGCTTCACCCTGCAGGAGGGCCCGATTTTCGAGCGCGGCGTCATCCCCATGCGCAGCTACGTGTGCGAGCCGCTGCGGCATGGGCGACTGTTCCTCGCCGGCGACGCAGCCCACACCGTGCCGCCGACCGGGGCGAAAGGCATGAACCTCGCGATCGCCGATGTCCGGGTCCTCGCGCAGGCACTGGACTCCTTCTTCACCGGCAACGGCATGGCCCTGCTGGAGGCCTACAGCGAGATCGCCCTGCGACGGGTGTGGCGGGCACAGCACTTCTCCTGGTGGTTCTCCACCCTGATGCACAACCTCGACGGTGCCACCGACTTCGATGTCCGCCGCCAGCTCGGCGAACTCGACCTGCTCACCAGCAGCGACGCCGCCTCGACCTACCTGGCGCAGGCGTACGTCGGGTGGCCAACAAAGCCGTAGCGCCAGTTCACGAAGGCATGCGCAGCACCGGTTTGAGCACGTTACCGGCGTAGGACGCTGCGAGTGCCTCGTTGATCTGCTCGAACGGGAACTCCTGGATGAGTTCATCGTAGGGGAACCGGCCTTGGGCGTGTAGCTGCAATAGCCCACCGATGAGCTTCGTGCTGGTGCTCTCACCGCCGAGCATCCCGACGATGCGCTTGCCCCACAGGGTGGTGAGGTGATCGGCTTCGAAGGTCGCACCCGCCGGGGCGCCGCCGATCAAGCACGCCGTGCCCAGCATGCCGACCGAGTCGATGGCTTGGCGCACGACCTGGAGGTTGCCTGTGCACTCCAGGGCGAAGTCCGCGCTGCGTCCGAGGATGTCGCGCACAGCGGCGACCGGGTCGTCGGTGCGGGCGTTGATCACGTGCGTGGCACCGAAGTGTTGCGCCGTGCGCAGCCGGCCTTCGTGCAGGTCGACCCCGATGATCGTGGTGGCACCGGTGTTGCGGGCAGCCATGATCGCCGCCAGCCCCACCGCGCCGGTGCCATACACCACCAGGGATGAGCCCGGGCCCGGGCGCAGGGCATTGAACACCGCGCCGGCACCGGTACCGATCCCGCAGGCCAGCGGTCCTAGCTTTGCCACTGCCACCCCGTCGGGTGCCTTGACCAGGCTCGTGGCGCTGCAGATGGCGTGGGTGGCGAAGGAGGACTGCCCGAAGAAGTGGCTGTGCAGGGGCATGCCGTCGCGGCGCAGCGCCGTGGATCCGTCGAGTCGGCCCCCGCCGGCGAGCAGTGGGCCCAGTTGGTCGCAGTAGCGGGGCTGACCGGCCAGGCAATGCTCGCACTCCCCGCACCACGGCCAGCCGATCACCACCGCGTCGCCGGCCTGCAAGCCGGTGACCCCTGCCCCGACGTCCACCACCACGCCGGCACCCTCGTGTCCGAGCACCCCGGGTGTCGGGAACGGCAGGTCAGCGCTCTGCGCCAGACCGTCGGTGTGGCAGATGCCGGTGGCGACGATCTTGACCAGCACTTCACCGGGGTGCGGTTCACCGAGGTCGACGTCCTGTAGCACGAACGGCGAGTTGTACTCCTGCAGCACAGCCGCGGTGATGCGCATGCGTCCTCCTCAGTCCCTGGTCAACGGCAGGTGCCGCAGCGTCAGGGTCGACCCTTCCGGCGTCGGCGCAACAACAGAGCTTCCACCGGACGGAAGGCTCGCTCGCCGCGGGATATGGCGGCCATCACAGTGGCGCAGACGCGGCAGGTACACGCGCATTTTGCGCCCCACGGAGAGGCTCTCCCATGTTGATGACTGAACGGACACCGAGGAACAGCGGTGCCGGTTGGCGGCGGCTAGCAGCAGCGATGGTCATCACCACGACAGTGGCCGGGTGCGCCAGCGGGCTGCAGGGCAGCACGGCGAGCGCCACCGACACCATCAAGATCGGTTACATCGCACCCAGAACCGGCGCGTATGCCGGTTTCACCGACGGTGACCTCTACATGCTGCGGACCATGCGGGAGCAATTCGCCAACGGCATCACCGTCGGCGGCAAGTCGTTCAAGGTCGAGATCCTCGACCGCGACACCGGCTCGGACCCACAGAAGGCCAGCCAGATCGCGGACACCTTGATCAACCAGGACCGGGTCGACCTCATCCTGGCCACCTCCACCCCCGAGACGGTGAACCCGGTGTCGGCCAAGTGCGAGGCCGAGGCGATCCCGTGCATCACCACGATCGCCCCGTGGCAGGCGGTCTTCTTCGGCCGGGGAGCCACCCCGGAGAAGCCCCTGAAGTGGACGTACCACTTCTTCTTCGGACTCGAAGGCTTCGCTGGGGTCGATCCCAACGCGTGGGACCAGGTCGCGACGAACAAGAAGGTCGGCGTGCTGTGGCCCAACGACGCCGACGGCGGCGCGTTCCGCGACCCGAAGCTCGGCTACGGGCCGATCGTCGCCAAGCGCGGCTACACCGTCGTCGACCCGGGAAAGTACGAGGACGGCACCAAGGACTTCTCGGCCATCATCGCGCAGTTCAAGGCGGCCCAGGTCGAGATCGTGGCGGGTGTTCCCACCCCACCAGACTTCGTGACGTTCTGGACCCAGGCCGCCCAGCAGGGTTTCACCCCCAAGATCGCCACCATTGGCAAGGCGCTGTTCTTCCCGGCAACCGTTCCCTCGATCCCGAACAACCTCGGCGAGGGTCTGTCCTTCGCGGCCTGGTGGGGACCGACGTTTCCGTACAAGTCCAGCATCACCGGTAAGACTCCTGCTGAGTGGATCAAGGACTACGCGGCTTCTGCCGAGGGCAGCGGTAAGACCTGGAACATGGCGACCCCGTTGAACGAGGCCCTGTTCGAGGTGGCCAAGGTGGCCCTGACCAAGAGCGGGGACCCGAAGAACAGGCAGGCAGTCATCGACCAGATGCCTAAGGTCAAGCTGGACACGTTGGCCGGCACGCTGGACTGGACCGGCGTCCCGACGAACCCGGTCAAAAACGTCGCCACCATCCCCACCGTCATCGGGCAGTGGCAGCGCACCGGTTCCGACTGGAAGTGGATCGTCGTCGACGACAAGTCCTACCCTGCGGTGCCGGCTGAGCGTCCGCTCAAGCCGCTCGGCTCGTGAGCCCGCCCGCGGGCGCGCCCGGACTGCTCACCCTGGACACCGTCACCAAGTCCTACGGGAACGTGCTGGTCCTCGACGACATCAGCGTGAGGGTGCCGGTCGGGCAGGCGCTGGGCATCGTCGGCCCCAATGGCGCAGGCAAATCCACCCTGCTGAGCGTGATCAGTGGGACCGAAGCGGCCAGCAGCGGCAGCGTGTGGTTGGACGGGCGCGACGTCAGCCGGGTGTCCGCCGCCTCTCGGGCGCACCTGGGCGTCGGCCGATCGTTTCAGGTGCCTCGACCCTTCGGTGGGCTGACCGTCTATGAGAACGCGCTGGTCGGTGCCACCCGCGGTGCGCAGCTACGCCGCAACCAGGCACGCGACGCGGCGTTGGAGGCACTGGAGGTGACCGGGATGCTCGGGCGCGCGAACGAGGCCGCGGAGTCGCTGCGGTTGCTCGACCGCAAACGTCTGGAGCTCACCAGGGCGTTGGCGACCCGACCCAGGTTGCTGTTGCTGGACGAGATCGCGGGCGGACTCACTGAGTCCGAAGCGGCCGAACTCGTCGGCACCGTGGCCCGCCTCAAGGACCGGGGTGTGACCCTCATCTGGATCGAGCACGTCGTCCAGGCCCTGGTGCAGGTCGTGGATCGGCTGGTGTGCCTGGCGTCTGGGTCGCTGATCAAGGACGGCCCACCGGCGGAGGTCCTGGCCAGCCGCGAGGTGCTCGACGTGTACCTGGGTAGTACGGCTGGTCCGGCATGAGCATGTTCGAGGCTGTCGACGTCGATGCCGGATACGGCGACTTCCAGGCACTGTTCGGGGTCAGCCTGAGCGTCGAGCAGGGCGAGCTGGTGGCTCTGGTCGGCGCCAACGGGGCAGGCAAGTCCACCTTTCTGTCCGTCATCGCCGGGGCGCTGCCCGCCCGTAGCGGCACCCTGCGATTCGACGGTGCCGACATCACCACCCGCACCGATTTCCAGCGCGTCGGACTGGGTATCGCCCTGGTGCCCGAGGGTCGACGGCTGTTTCCGAGCCTGACCGTGCAGGAAAACCTGCTCGTCGGTGCCAGCACCCGCCGGTCAGGGCCGTGGGACCTTGCGTCGGTCTACGAATGCTTTCCGTTGGTGGCCGATCGACGCGCCCGCGGGGCTGCGTGCCTGTCCGGCGGCGAGCAGCAGGCCGTCGCCATCGCTCGGGCGCTGATGAGCAACCCGCGGCTGTTGCTGCTTGACGAGGTGTCCCTGGGTCTGGCCCCGGTTGTTGTCGAGCAGGTCTACGGCGCACTTCCCCGCATTCGCGAACAGGGAACGACGGTGATCCTCGTGGAGCAGGACCTGTCCCGGACGCTGCGCGTCGCCGACCGCATCCTGTGCATCCTGGAGGGCCGCGTCGTCTTGGCCGGTCGAAGCGCCGACCTCAGTAGAGAGCAGGTCATCGACGCCTACTTCGGCCATGGGTACGCCGCCACCGCGGAGGTGGCGTCGTGAACTGGGTCAACGCGATCCTGCAGGGGATCCTGCTCGGCGGGGTGTTCGCCATCTCCGCGATCGGATTGTCGCTGCTGTTCGGGGTCATGCGCATCGTGAACCTCGCGCACGGTTCGCTGATGATCCTCGCCGCCTACCTGGCGGTGCTGACGGTGCGCGCGGTGGCGCTGCCCACGGTGGCGGCAGTGCTGATCGTGGTGCCGGTGATGGCCGCAATCGGTTACCTGACGCAGCGGACGCTGTTCGAGCGGGCACTGAAGATCGGGCCGCTCGCACCGCTGCTGGTCACCTTCGGCCTGGCGATCATTATCCCGAACGGGCTGCTGCAGGTGTTCAGCCAAGACACCGCGCCGCTGCCCATCGGATCGCTGGCCACCGACAGCATCTCCCTCGGCGCCAACCTGTCCGCGGGACTGTTCCCCCTACTGACGCTGGTGCTGGCGGTAGCCCTGGTCCTCGGCCTGCAGCAGTACCTGGGACGCACGAGGTCTGGACGGCTGATGCGGGCGGCCGCCGACGATGCCCGCACGCTGCGCCTGATGGGCGTCGACGACCGGCGGATCTATGGCCTGGCCACGGCGATAGCCTTCGCCACCATCGCGATCGCCGGCGGCCTCTATGGCATGCGGCAGGGCGGAGTCACCCCGTTCGAGGGCGAGTTGACCGTGCTGTTCGCCTTCGAGACGGTCATCATCGGTGGTCTCGGCTCGCTGTGGGGCACCCTCGTCGGCGGCATCGCCCTCGGTGTGGCCCAGGCGGTCGGCGCGCAGGTGAGCCCCGAACTGCCGCTGCTGTTCGGGCACCTGGTCTTTCTGGCCGTGCTGGCGCTGCGGCCGAACGGCCTGTTCGGACGGAGCGCGCCAGCATGACAGTTCTCCGTACCGCAGACGGCGCGACTCAGGCTGCACGCCGCCAGGAACGCGTTAGCCGGGGTGGGCGCTCCGGCGTGGTGTCCCTGGCCGCCGTCGGGATGGTGTGCGCCCTGCTCGCCGCGCTGCCCTACGCGGTGGACCCCGGCATCACCACGAACCTGGTGACACTGTTCTCCCTGGTGACCCTCGCGACGATGTGGAACCTGCTCGCCGGCTACGCCGGGATGGTCTCCGTCGGGCAGCAGGCGTTCATCGGCCTCGGCGCCTACGTGCTGTTCGTCGTCAACGACGCCGGCATCGACGTCTACAGCGGCACGGTGCTCTCTGCGCTGGTGGTGGGCGCGATCGCCTGGCCGGTCAGCTACCTGGCGTTCCGGCTTCGCGGCGGCTACTTCGCGATCGGCACGTGGGTCATCGCCGAGGTGGCTCGGCTGATCATCGTCCGAGTGGAAAGCCTCGGCGGCGGACGAGGCCGGACACTGCAGACCATGACCGCCGACCCGCTACTGCGCAAGGCGTACACCTACTGGTTGGCGCTGGCGGTGATGGCCGCCGCAGTGTTCGTCGCCTACGGCATGCTCCGTAACCGGGTGGGCCTGGATCTGCAGGCCACCCGCGACGACGAGGTCGGGGCTGCCTCCCTCGGTGTCCCGGTCACCAGAGCCAAGCGCCTGGTGTACGTCGTGGCCGCCACTGGATGCGCCGCGGCGGGTGCCGTCATCTGTATTCGCGGGCTGGGGGTGGCCTCCCCGGCCGAGATCTTCGGTGTGCAGTACAGCGCGTTCATGATCTTCATGGTGGTCATCGGCGGAATCGGAACGATTGAGGGCCCCGTCATCGGGGCACTGGCGTACTTCGCCATCGAGCGCACCCTCGGCCAGTCCGGGGTCTGGTACCTCGTCGTGCTCGGTGTCGCAGCGATCCTCATAACCTTGTTCCTCCCCAGGGGACTCTGGGGCACCGTCGCCGCGCGCACCGGCTGGTCGATCTTCCCCGTGAGCCACCGTGTCCTGCGAACACCGACCAAGGAGATCCGATGACCCTGCTTGACCCCGACCTGTGGACCGGCCGGATCTTCCTCGGCGGCTGGGTCCGCGGCGGCGGCACCGACATCAGGGTCACCGCGCCCGCGACTGGCGAAGTGCTGGGCAGCGTGGGGGGCGCCACGCCGAGCGACGTGGGGCGGGCGGGCACCGCCGCCGCCGCAGCGCAGCGCGACTGGGCCACCACGAACCCGGAGGTCCGCGCGGCCGTCCTGCGACGGGCCGGTGAGCTGTGGGAGGCCCACGCCGAGGAGGTGCAGGGCTGGCTGGTCCGTGAGGCCGGCTCGGTGAGCGCCAAGGCCGGGTTAGAGACGCACGTGGCCGCGCAGGAGTGCTTCGAAGCCGCGGCCCTGCCGACGCATCCGCACGGTCATGTGCTGCCCTCCGCCGAGGCACACTGGAGCTTCTCCCGCCGTCGACCCGCGGGTGTGGTCAGCGTCATCGCGCCGTTCAACTTCCCGCTGGTGCTCTCGATTCGTTCCGTGGCTCCCGCGCTCGCGCTGGGCAACGCCGTGCTGCTCAAGCCAGATCCGCGCACGCCGGTGTGCGGCGGTGTCGCCCTGGTACGGATCTTCGAGGAGGCCGGCCTGCCCGCGGGGTTGTTGCACCTGCTGCCCGGTGGGGTCGACGTCGGCCAAGCACTGATCAGCGCACCCGAAGTCCGGGTCGTTTCCTTCACCGGGTCGACTGCCGCCGGTCGCGCAGTCGGCGAACTCGGTTCCCGCCACCTCAAACGCACCCACCTCGAACTCGGCGGCAACAACGCACTCGTCGTGCTGCCCGGCGCGGACGTAGCACTGGCCGCGTCCGCCGGTGCGTTCGGCTCGTTCCTGCACCAGGGCCAGATTTGCATGAGCACCGGCCGCCACCTCGTGCATGAGAGCCTGCACGACGCCTATGTCGCGGCGCTGGCCGAGAAGGCCGACCACCTACCTGTGGGGGACCCGGCCAGCGGGCAGGTCGCGCTCGGGCCGATCATCGACACCGCCCAGCTGCAGCACATCGACCGGCTCGTGCGTGAGACCGTCTTGGCCGGGGCGCGGCTGGCGGCCGGGGGCAGCTTCGAGGGCCTGTTCTACCGGCCGACCGTCCTCGCCGATGTCACCCCCACGATGGCCGCCTACACCGAGGAGGTCTTCGGGCCGGTGGCCCCGGTCGTGGCGTTCGGCAGCATCACCGAGGTCATCGCCCTGGCCAGCGACACCGATTACGGGCTGTCGTTGGGGATCCTGGGCGATGTGGGCCTGGCGATGCAGGTGGCCGACGCGATCCCCTCGGGCATCGTCCACATCAACGAGCAGACCGTCGCCGACGAAGCCAACATTCCGTTTGGGGGCGTCGGGGGTTCGGGGACCGGTTCCCGTTTCGGCGGCGCCGAGGCCAACATCGAGGCGTTCACCGAGACGCAATGGCTCACCGTCCGCAGCCAGATTGCGCCCTACCCGTTCTAGAACCGACAGGAAGGACTGCGCGTGATGGAGGACACGTGCGATGCTAGTCCGGTTCAACGCTAGGCCGGTTCAACGCTAGGCCAGTTCTACGCGGAGCGAGTGTCGAGGAGAAGTGATGGCGGGACGGGGCAGTGGTCGATCGGTGACCTCACGGGCGTTGCAGGTACTGGAGTGCTTCGACGTGAACCACACCAGCCTGTCGCTGTCCGACATCGCGCGGCGCTCCGGACTGCCGTTGGCCACCGCGCACCGGCTCGTCGGCGAACTCGAGTGCTGGCGCGCCCTGCACCGCGACGACGACGGAATGTATGAGATCGGGTCGCGGCTGTGGAACCTCGGGCTGTTGTCCCCGGTGCACGCCGAACTCCGCGAGGTGGCCGCGCCGTTCCTCATCGACGTGTACGAGATGGCCAAGGACAACGTTCACCTCGCGGTACGCGACGGCCGCAGCGCCCTGTACGTGGAGAAGGTGGCCGGGCGGCGTTCGGTGGCGTTGCTCAGCCGCAACGGCGGGCGCCTGCCGCTGCACGCCACCGGTGTGGGCAAGGCACTGCTGGCCTATGCACCCGACGATGTTGTCCGCGCGGTGCAGGGCAACCTCACCGCGCACACCCCGTTCACGATCACCGACCCGGCCCGCCTGGTTGCCGACCTCGCCGAGGTGCGTCGCCGTGGCTACGCCACGACGGTGGACGAGATGACGGTGGGGGCGTCCTCAGTCGCCGTGCCGGTGCAGGCTAGCGACGGCTCGGTGGTCGCCAGCATCGGCATTGTCACCTCGGCGAACCATAAGGACCTGCCCAAGTACGCGCCGCTGCTGCGGGCAGCTGCTGGTGGTCTGTCTCGGCGGCTACCGCTGAGCCTGTCGGGCGGGCAGGCCGATTTCCTGCACGATCTGCAGGCCGTGTAGGTCGGGTTTCCCTTCGACGGAAGGGTTTACCCGCTACCGCCGCTGGCTGACCTAGGGTGGTGGCGCACCAGTTGGTGCTATCGCGAGAGGAGTGGGCAGTGGCGAATGGGCGGGCGGATGGCGCCAGAATGCTGCAGTACGAGCTGCCCACCAGCGGTGATCACCCCCCACTGGCCTCGCCGGCGTACCTCTCGACCCGGCTTCGCGCCCCGTTGCACACCCCGGTGGCCTTGCCGCAGCGGCTGACCGAGATCACCGGCCCGCTGCTCGGCGAGGACCGGGTCGCGGCGTCGGATGCCGACCTGACGCGCCAGCACGATGGTGCGCCGCTGGGGCAGCGTGCGATCGTGGCGGGTCGCGTCCTGGACGGCACCGGTCGCGCCGTACCGCACACGCTCGTCGAGATCTGGCAGGCTAACGCGGCCGGGCGCTACCGCCACGACAGCGACCGATGGGACGCCCCGCTGGACCCGAACTTCACCGGGCTGGGCCGGACGATGACCGACGCCGACGGGCGCTACCGCTTCGTGACGGTGGTGCCCGGCGCCTACCCGTGGCGGAACCACCACAACGCTTGGCGGCCAGCGCACATCCACCTGTCGCTGTTCGGGCGGTCGTTCACCCAGCGCCTGGTGACGCAGATGTACTTCCCCGGTGATCCGCTGCTGGATCTGGACCCGATTTTTCGGTCTGTACCCCCCGGCGCACGGTCACGGCTGGTCAGCCGGTTCAGCATCGAGGCAACGGTCCCGCAGTGGGCGCTGGCCTACGAGTTCGATGTCGTCCTCCGCGGGGCGCGTCAGACGCCGTTCGACGACGAGGGACACGAGCACTGATGGGCAGTGTCGCGCTCACCCCGTCGCAGACCGCCGGGCCCTACCTGTCCATCGGCCTGGCGTGGGCCGACGGCAGCTGTGTCGTGGAACCGAGCGACCCGGCTGCCCTGTGGCTGCGTGGCCGGGTGTTCGACGGCGCCGGCGAGGTCGTGCTCGATGCGCTGGTGGAGACATGGCAGGCCGATCAGCATGGCCGGTTCGCGCACCCGGATGCGCCGGCGTCGCAGCCCGATCCGACACGCTCCTTTCGCGGCTTCGGCCGGTCACTGACGGGTGCAGGCGAGTACGCCATCTGCACGCTCAAGCCCGGGTCCGTGCCGGCTGTTGACGGTGCCGTGCAGGCCCCGCACATCGACGTGTCAGTATTCGCCCGTGGCCTGCTGGACCGGGTGGTGACCCGGGTGTACTTCGCCGACGAGCCGGTCGCCAACGCGCAGGACCCGGTGCTCAGCGCCCTGCCCGCCGAGCGGGCGCGCACCCTCGTGGCCGCCCGCAGCCCCGACGGCTACCTCTTCGACATCGTGTTGCAGGGCCCGGATGAGACCGTCTTCTTCGCCGTCTGACCGGGCGGGGTCGGCGCTGTTCGCCGGCGTCCTGTCCAGGTCACCGGTGGCCGAAGCCGTCAGCGACGCTGCGTGGTTACGAGCGTTACTCGATGTGGAGGCCGCCCTGGCGGTAGCCAACGCGGCCGCAGGTTTGATCCCGGCGACGGCGGCGACCGCGATCGCCGCCGCGTGCCGCGACGCCAGCGTCTTCGACACGCGCACGTTGGGCGAGCAGGCCGCCGCCGCCGGCAATCCCGTCCTCGCGCTGGTCGGGGCACTCGAGGTGGCGGTAGGGGAGGAGGGCGGCGGTTATGTGCACCGCGGTGCGACCAGCCAGGACATCATCGACACCGCGGCGATGCTCGTCACGAAGCGGGCGTTGGACCTCATCGTCGATGACGTCGAAGGTGTCGCCGATGAGGCCGCCGCGCTGGCCGAGCGCCATCTGCGTACTCCCATGGCGGGCCGAACCTTGATGCAGCAGGCGGTGGCGACCACATTCGGGCGCAAGGCCGCTGGCTGGACCGCCGGCGCCGATGCCTGCATCGACCGGCTGGTTGCGGTGCGCGACGGGCTGCCGTTACAGCTCGGGGGGGCCGTCGGGACCCTGGCCGCGTTCGAGGCACAGGGCAGCGCGGTCGCGGCCAGGATGGCCGAGGACCTGCAGCTGATGAACCCCGTCCTGCCGTGGCACACCATCCGTGCGCCGATCGCCGACATCGCGGGCGCGCTGGGCGGGCTCGCCGGGCTGTTGGGCAAGATCGCCGGGGACGTCATCCTCATGGCGCAGACCGAGGTCGCGGAGGTGTCCGAGCAGGCCCCCGGCCGCGGCGGCTCGTCGACGATGCCGCACAAGCACAACCCCGTTGCCGCGATCTCCGCCAGGGCATCGGCGATGCGCGCGCCCGGTCTGGTCAGCACCCTGCTGCAGTGCTGCATGGCGCAGGAGCACGAGCGTGCGGCCGGGGCATGGCACGCCGAGTGGGAGACTCTGCCGGACCTGGTGCGCTGCACCGGCAGTGCTGCGTCCTGGCTGCGGGAGAGTCTGCGCAGTCTGCAGGTCGATGAGCGGCGGATGCGCGCCAACCTGCAGCTCAGCGGCCCTTCGGCGGGTGCCGAAGCCGTCGCCGGGCACCTGTCGGTGCAGCTGGGCCGCGGCCGCGCTCACCAGCTTGTGGCGCAGGCGTCCGCGGCGGCCACCACAGCCGAATTCCGGGAGCGGCTGCTTTCCCACGCCGACGTGGGCCGCCACCTCACGGCCGAGCATCTGGATGAATTGCTCGACCCCGCAGCGTCAGTATCCGACGCGGTGAGCCAAGCGCTGGCGGCCACGGCGGCACACCATGCCAGGCGTGCGGGCTCGTGAGTGCCGTCGAGCTGTACTGCGACGTGCACGGGCCGGCGGCAGCGCCGGTAGTGCTGCTGCTGGGCTCCCTCGGTAGCACCGTGCAGATGTGGGATCCGCAGGTCGGTGCGCTGGCGAGCAGTTTCCGGGTGATCCGATGCGACAACCGGGGTCACGGCCGATCACCCATCCCACCAGGCCCCTACGACCTCGACGACCTGGTCGACGACGTGCTGGCCGTGCTCGCGCGGCACGACGTCCGCCAGGCTCACCTCGTCGGGCTGTCGTTGGGCGGCATGATCGCGATGCGCCTCGCCGCGCGGGCACCCGAGCATGTGCTGACCCTCACCGTGCTGTGCACGTCGGCTCTGCTCGGGCCGGCCAGCGCATGGGCGCAGCGAGCACAGCTGGTCCGGACCTCCGGAACGCAGGTGGTGGCCAGCAGCGTCGTCAGCCGTTGGCTCACCCCTGCCCAATTGGGCGCCGACCCCGCACAGACGCAGTGGTTGCAGGCCATGATCGCGGCCACGCCGGCGGAGGGCTACGCGTCGTGCTGTGCTGCCATCGAGACGATGGACCTGCGCGCCGACCTGGGCCGGATCATCGCCCCTACCCTTGTCATCGCCGGCGCCGAGGATCCCGCGACCCCGCCCGAGCATCTCGAGCAGATCGCCGCGGGGATCGCAGGCTCGCAGCTGATCGTCCTGCCCGACGCAGCGCACCTTGCGAACGTGGCGCAGCCGGCAGCGGTGAACGCAGCCCTGTTGGTGCATCTGCGGGCCAGCGACGGTCGTCGCCAGCAGGGCATGGTTACCCGGCGACAGGTGCTCGGCGACGCGCACGTCGAGCGGTCCATCGCCGCCACCACGGAGCTCACTGCCCCGTTCCAGGACTTCATCACCCGGACCGCGTGGGCAGATGTGTGGCGTCGGCCCGGCCTGGATCGGCGTACCCGCAGCATGCTCACCCTGACGTTGCTGACCGCGCTCGGCCACGAGCATGAACTCGCCATGCACGTCCGCGCGGCCATCGGCCTCGGGGTCACCGCCGAGGAGATCGGCGAGGTGCTGCTGCACTGTGCGGTCTACGCCGGCGTCCCCGCCGCCAACCGGGCATTCGCTGTCGCGCAGAACGTGCTCACCGAGCTGTCTGCAGAGCCCGGCGCAGACACCACGGTTCGATGACCGCTGTGGCGGATGTGACGGGTGCGGTGGCCGCACACCTGCGCGAGCAGCTCGGTCCAAACGAGCCGGTACGTGCCTCCGTCACCTTCCTGGGGGTGGCACCGCTGCACGTACTGCGCTTCGGCCCCACCAACGCCGGGGTGGTGTACTACGCCAGCGCCGGGTGTTCGCGGCACCCCATGGGGGAGCCAGCCGAGCTGGTGGCCGAGCCGGTGCGTGGGCCGCGGGCCGAGCTGGTGCTGCGTCTGAACGGTGGGGTCGACGGGGTGCAGCGCACGCTCGCGGTCCTGGCGGCCACCCCGGCCGTGGAAGGGCTGGTGCTGGTGCCGGACGCCCTCATCGACCTGGGTGAGCCGTTGTGGACGGGGGCGGCGTTTACCGCGGTGCTGCTGCAGGAGTGCGCCGAGGTGCCCGACCTGGAGCTGGGCGAGCCGCTGGAGCCGGTGCGGTTTCTGCAGGTGGTTCCGGTCACCGCCACCGAGGCGGCCTGGGTGCGGCTGCGCGGGGCGCCGGCGCTGCGGCAGGCATGGGCGCAGGCCAGCATCGACGTCTACGACCCTGGCCGCAGCGCGGTAGGCCTGTGAGCGCCGCGCTGGCCGGGTTGCTGCGTAGCCAAGCGGTGACGTGCCTGCCCGCCAGCCCGCTCACCCACCGGTTGCTCAGCGACGCTGCCGAGGACCTCGACGCTGGCGGCGTGACCGCGGAGGTGCTGGCCGACACGGTGGCGGATCCTCCTGGGTCGGTCCCCGGGCTGCGGTTGGCGGCGGCGTTTCACCGGTTGGTGCTCACCCGGCAAGCGCCCCGGTTGGCGCTGCACTACCCCAGTGTGGGTGGCGCTGCGCGGTTGGACTCGCTGTGGCGCGACGCCGCCGACGGGCTGGCCCAACACCGCGAACAGGTGCGGAGCTGGATTACCGCCGTGACCGTGCAGACCAACGAGGTGGGGCGAAGCGCATCGTTGTGGGGCGGGCTGCAGGTGGCGTCCCAGCAGGCGGGTGGCCTGGGGATGCGGTTGTTGGAGGTGGGGGCGAGCGCCGGGCTCAACCTGCGCCCAGACCGGGTCGCCCTGCAGGTGGGCGACCGGGATGCTCGGTGCCCCCGACTCGCCGCTGCAGCTGGACCCGCACTGGACCGGGCGCCCACCCGCCGACTTGGACGTGCCGCTGCGTGTGCTGCATCGGGCGGCCTGTGACCTGCATCCGGTGGATGTGGGTAGCACCGAAGGACGGGTTCACCTCGCTCGTTCGTGTGGGGTGATGACCTGGTGCGCTGGGATCGCTTGCGCCTGGCAATCGCGTTGGCGCGTGCCGAACCCGTGGGCGTGCGGGCCTGTCCCGGCCCGGACTTCCTGGCCGCCGATCTGGCGCGACCCCAGCCCGGTGCGCTGACCATGGTGTGGCACTCCGTGGTGTGGCAGCACGTGAGCGACGACGGTAGGTTTCGCTTCGAGTTGCGGCTGCGGGTGTGGCCCCACCGGCCCCAGATGCAGATGCTGGACACGGCGGCGGGCATGGCATCCCGTTCACCTGGTGCTGAGGGGTCCGGTCACAGCCAGCGGTTGCGGCGGAACGCCCGGAACAGCGAGGCGCAAACCACGGCCATCACCGCCAGCACCACGTAGTAGCCGTACCGGGTATGCAACTCGGGCATGTTGTCGAAGTTCATCCCGTAAATGCCGGCGATCATCGTCGGCACCGTGATGATCGCCGCCCACGAGGTGATCTTGCGCATGTCGGTGTTCTGCTGCACGGTCACCTTCGCCAGGGCCGCATCCACCAGGGAAGTCAGCACCTCGTCGTAGCTCGCCACCCGTTCGGCCACCGCCGTCTGGTGATCGTCCACGTCCCGGAAGTAGCGGCGGATCTCTTTGGGCAGCAACGGACTACGGTCGGCCACCAGATTCTTCAGCGGGACACCGAGCGGGGCCACCGCCCGGCGCAGTTCCACCACCTCGCGCTTCATCAGGTAGATCTGCTCGATGTCGACGGTGGTGCGGGGGGAGAAGATCTGCTCTTCCAGTGCGTCGATGTCACCCTCGATCGCGTCGACAACCTCGAGGTAGTCGTCCACCACGTGATCGGCGATACCGTGCAGCACCGCCGCCGGCCCCAGCGCCAGCCGCTCCGGTTGCGCCTCCAAGGTCCGGCGCACGGTGCCCAGCTCGGAGTGGTCCCCGTGGCGCACGGTCACCACGAAATCAACCCCGACGAACACCATCACCTCGCCGGACTCCACGATTTCTTTAGCGGTCGCGATGGACTCGTGGTCGACGTAACAGACCGTTTTGAGCACCATGAACAGTGTGTCGTCGTACCGCTCCAGCTTGGGGCGCTGATGGGCGTGTACCGCGTCCTCCACCGCCAGGTCATGCAGACCGAAAGTCTCTGCCACGCTGGTCATCTGCTCCGAATCCGGGGCGTACAAGCCCACCCAGGCGAAGCCAGCACCGCGGCGGCGGACCTCGGCGAGCGCGGCGGAGTGGCCGAAGCGCCCGGGCAGGCGCCGACCGTCGACATACACAGCGCAGTCCACCACCGCGCTGTGCGCTGGCGGCGGACCGTGTGGGTGCTCGCGGGACTCGCCTGGGTGGCGCAACGAGGGCAAGGTGGACACGGGCGCCTCCAAGCATCTCGACGCGGAAGCGCCACCGGCAGGGCGGCAGGCCGCCTCGTGACGCTACCCCCTGCGTCGTCACACTGAACGCGGCGGATCGGAAAAAGAGTGAGTCCCCACCACCAGCGAGGAGAGCGGCGTGCAGTTCGGTCGGTACTACGAGGAGTTCGAGGTCGGGGCGGTCTATAAGCACTGGCCGGGCAAGACAGTCACCGAATACGACGACCACCTATTCTGCCTGATCACCATGAACCACCACCCGCTACACCTGGACGCGCACTTCGCTGCCGAGACCACCGAGTTCGGCAAGAACGTGGTGGTGGGCAACTACATCTACTCCCTGCTGCTGGGGATGAGCGTGTCCGACGTCAGCGGCAAGGCCATCGCGAACCTGGAAGTGGAGTCGTTGCGCCACGTGAAGCCGACCTTTCACGGGGACACCATCTACGGCGAGACCACCGTGCTGGACAAGACCGAGTCCAAGTCCAAGAACGACCGCGGCGTGGTGTACGTGCAAACGACCGGGTACAACCAGGACGGCACCGTGGTGTGCATCTTCCGCCGCAAGGTGATGGTGCCCAAGCAGTCCTACGGCGAGTCCCGGGGCGGTGAGCAGGGGGCCCGACCGGCGCCGAAGGCGTAGGGCGCGCATTGCACGGCGTGGCGTGCCGCCCGTCGGCCGCTCATGGGGTATGAACGCCGGGTCGGAGGAACGCTCGACGAATGATGGAGAGGGTCCGTGGACGTCAAGAAGGTGGCCGGTTTCCTGGTGCTGGCCTTCGTGATCTTCTACGTGCTGTCCTCCCCCGTTCAATCCGCGGCCGCGGTGCGCGGGGCGGGCGGCGTGCTGGGCTCCGCTGCGCAGTCGATGTCGACCTTCGTGACGTCGCTGGTCCGGTAGCAGCGACGCGCCCGTGCGGTGGGGCAGCCTGGAATACCTGATCCCCGGTGAGCAGGCCAGGATCTCGGTCCGTCGGCACTCCGCGTCCCTGGTGCTCCCAGTGGCGCGCGCTGGCGGCCTGATCGCGGTGCTGCTGGCACTGCAATTGGCCGTGCCCGCCGACGTGACCGGGGTGCAGGGCGTGCTGTGGGGGTCCTCGGTGGCGGTGCTCGTCCACCTGGGTTACCACCTGCGGTCGTGGTGGGTGGAACGGCTGGTCGTCACCACCGAGCGGATGCTGCTGACCCAGGGTGTCTTCACCAAGACGATCACCATGATGCCGCTGGGCAAGGTCACCGACCTCACCTTCGTGCACACCCCGATGGGCCGGGTAATGGGCTACGCGACCATGAAGGTGGAGTCCGCCGGGCAGGACCAGGCGTTGTCCCGGCTGAAGTACATGCCCTGGGGTGAGGCGTTGCGTGACGACCTAACCCACCTGGTGTTCGGCGGCCGATAGGGCCCGGGGTGCCCCGCCCAACACCCCCAACCAACACTCCCGCCCGATGCGCCAGACTGGCCCGGTGCCCGCCACCCACCCGCGCATCGACCTGCACACCCACTCCACCGCCTCCGACGGCACCGACACCCCGGCGGAGCTGGTGGCGGCCGCCCGCGCGGCCGGGCTGGACGTCGTCGCCATCACCGACCACGACACCACCGCGGGGTGGGAACCGGCCGCGGCCGCGTTGCCGGCGGGGCTGAGCCTGGTGCGAGGTGCCGAGCTGTCCTGTCAGGCGGTGGGGGAGCGCGGTGTAGCGGTGACGGTGCACCTGCTGGCGTACCTGTTCGACCCCACCCGTCCCGAGCTGGCCGCGGAACTGACCCGGCTGCGCGGGGAACGGGTGCGCCGGTTGCGGGTGATGGCGCAGCGAATGGCCGCCGACGGGCTGCCTGTCGACCCGGCGGCGGTGCTGGCCGCTGCCGGGGAGTCTGCTGGGCGCCCGCACCTGGGCCGCGCGCTCATCGACGCCGGCTACGTCGCCACCATGGACGAGGCGTTCGCCGGTGTGCTGGCCCGCACCGGCGGGTATTACGAGGACAAGCAGGACATCCCATTGCTGGACGCGGTGGCCATGGTTGCCGCCGCGGGCGGCGTCAGCACCCTGGCGCACAGCAGGGCGGTGACCCGCGGCGGGGTGCTCGCCGAGAGCGCCATCGTCGAGCTGGCAACTGCCGGACTGGTGGGCTTGGAAGTCGACCACCCCGACCACTCCACGGCCGACCGGGCGCGGCTGCGGGAGCTGGCCGCCGAGCTCGGGCTGGTGGCCACCGGGTCCAGCGACTACCACGGCACCCACAAGAGCGTCCGGCTCGGCCAGCACACGACCTCGCCGCAGGGTTACGCCGAGCTGGCAGCCCGGGCCACCGGTGTCGGGGTGCTCAGCCACGGCGAGGCCCGGCGGTGACCTCCTTCGACGTCACCCTGTATCTCGGCGCCACCATCACCCTGTTCGTGATCATGGACCCGCCGGGCAGTGTCCCGGTGTTCCTCAGCCTGGTGGGCCGCAAGAGCGCCGCGGCCCGCAACCGGGCGGCGGGCCAGGCCGTCGCCGTGTCGCTGGGCGTCATCGCCGGATTCGCCCTCGCCGGCGGTGCCATCCTCAGCTACCTCAATATCGGCATCCCGGCATTGCAGGGGGCTGGGGGGCTGCTGCTGTTGCTCATCGCCCTGGACCTGCTGACGGGTAAGGAGAGCGCGGCCACCGGTGACGGCGCCGAGGGCGTCAACGTCGCGCTGGTGCCGCTGGGCACCCCGCTGCTGGCCGGGCCGGGGGCGATCGCCGCGACCATCGTCTACGTGCGCGATGCCCAGGGTCAGGTCGGTTCCTACCTGGCGTTGGCCGCGGCCATCCTCACCATCCACCTCGTGCTGTTCGGCTTCCTGCGGTACTCGGGGGTGATCATCCGGGTGTTGCGGGAGAGCGGGATCACCTTGCTGGCGAGGATCGCCGGGCTGCTGCTGGCGGCGATCGCCGTGCAGCTGATCGCTGATTCGGTGCGCGGCTTCGTGGTGGGGGCCTGAGCGGGGTGACCGATCAGCTGGACCTCGACGGCATGCCCGCCAAGCTGCTCAAGGTCACCCCGTCCAAGCTGGCTACCTGGGTGGACTGCCGGCGCCGCTACCGGATGACCTACCTCGACCGCCCGGCGCCCGCCCGCGGCGGTGCTTGGGCGCACAGCACGCTGGGGGCCGTGGTGCACGCGGCACTGCGCAGCTTCTACGACCAACCAGCGCAGCGACGCACCGAGACCGCCGCCCGCTCGGCGGTGGCGCAGGCGTGGTCGGGTGAGGGCTTCGCCGATGCCGCCCAGCAGGCGCGGTACCGCGAACGAGCCCAGGACTGGGTGGGCGCCTACGTGGCCGACGGCGATCCCGCGCAGGTGGACGCCGTCGGCCTGGAGCGGTGGGTGGCCGCGCCGGTGGGTTCCCTGGTGGTGGAGGGCCGGGTGGACCGGATCGATGCGCGCCGCCGGGCGGACGCCCCGGACGGGCAGGAGGTGGTGGTGGTGGATTACAAGACGGGGCGCCGGCCGCTGCATGAGGACGACGCGCGGACGTCGCAGGCACTCGCGTTGTACGTGCTGGCCACCCGCCGCACGCTGCGCCGAGCCTGCCGGCGGGTGGAATTGCACCACCTGCCCACCGGGTTGGTGCACGCGTTCGAGCACACCGCGGCCTCGCTGGACCGACAGCTACGCCGCGCCGAGGAACAGGCCCACGACATCGCCGACGCGGGCCGGGCGTTGACCGCGGGTGGCGACCCCGAGCAGCTGTATCCCCCGAGCCCCGGTCCGCGGTGCTCCTGGTGCGACCTGCGCCGCAGCTGCCCCGAGGGCCAGGCCGCCTCGGTGCAGCTGGAGCCGTGGGCCGGGTTGGCCCCGTGAGCACGCCGACCCGCTGGGCCGGTCTGAGTGGGGTCCTGGCGGCGGGGGTGGTCGTGCTCACCGTGCTGGTGGTCGTCGCGGAGCTGGTGGCCTCCGGAAGGGGGGCTCCGGGGCCGGGGACGGCGGCGGTGCTGGCGCACGGGGCGGCGGCCGTGGTGGTGGTGACCGCGCAGGTCTGGGCGGATCGTCGCGGTGGTCGGGCCGCGTCCGGAGTGGGTGTGGCAGTGGTGTTCACGGTGTCGGCAGTGCTGCTGTGGAACCAGTGGTGGGCCTGAGCATTGCCCGATTGCGGGTCAGGCCGCGTCGTGCCCAGCCGCCCTGGCGCGCTCGCGCGCGGCCAGCACCATCGGGCCGACCCGTCGGTGTTCGGGCAGCGCCAACGCAGCCAGCCGCAGCGCACGCAGCGTCATCGTGGCACCCAGGTCGGTGGTGGGCAGCCCGGGCAGCCGGTACAGCCGTCGCGCCCACCGCGGCATCAGGCAGAAGCCGAGTGCCGCCAGGCACGCCCATGCCGGGCGGGCCGGGATGCGCCACCGCACCCGCAGCGGCATCGGCGGGGCCAGCAGCAGGCCGGCGCCATTGCGGGTGGTGGGTGTGCACACCAGCTTGGGCCGCACCTGATGCAGGTATTCGCTCACTTCTGCACGGCTGGCGGGTACCTCGGTCGCGCCGAGTAGCCGGGCAGCCTGCACCTGCTCGCGGTAGTACTCGTCCTGCTCGGCGGGGCGTAACCCCAAACCGCCGCGTTGCACCGCGGTGAGGAATCCGTGCACCTCGGTGACGTGCACCCAGGTGATCAGCTCCGGGCTGCTTGCCGAGTAACGGGTCCCCGTCACCGGATCGGTGCCATGCACGAAGCTGTGCAAGCCCCGGACCCTGGCGGCCACCGCGGCTACGTCGGCGCTGGTGCCGAAGTTGACCGTGGTGACGTACTGCGCGGTGCGCTGGAAGCGGGGCCAGAAGTCGGCGTCGTAGCTGGAATGCTCGAACACCCCCGCCATCGCCAGCGGATGCAGCGCCTGCAGGAACAGCGCGCTCAGCCCGCCCACCCCGGCGGCAGGGTCGGCCTGCACCCGCCAGCTGATGCTCTCCGGGCCGAACAGTCCGAGATCGGTGTCCTCGTGCACTGCTCCACCCTCAACCCGCCGGCGTGCCCGCGCCAGTCGAGAACCTCCTTGCAGCCCGCGGAGAGCGTCGCGGCGTGGCACGATCGCCCGGTGAGCAGGACGCTGGCGGTGGCCAACCAGAAGGGTGGGGTGGCCAAGACGACCACGGTGGCCTCGCTGGGAGCGGCGCTGGTGTCGGCGGGTCGCCGGGTGTTGCTCGTCGACCTGGATCCGCAAGGGTCGCTGACCTTCTCCCTGGGCCACGACCCGGACACCTTGGCGACGTCGGTGCACGAGGTGCTGCTCGGTGACGTCCCCGCGGCGTCGGTGTTGCTGGATACCGCCGAGGGGGCTGCCCTGCTGCCCGCCACCATCGATCTCGCTGGCGCGGAGGCCATGCTGCTGATGCGCGCCGGCCGGGAGTTCGCCCTGAAACGGGCGTTGGGCACGATCGACGCTGACTTCGACGTGGTGCTGGTGGACTGCCCACCCTCGCTCGGTGTGTTGACCCTGAACGGGTTGACCGCCGCCGGCGAGGTGCTGGTGCCGCTGCAGTGCGAGACGCTCGCGCACCGCGGGGTCGGGCAGCTGCTGCGCACCGTGGCCGACGTGCAGGCCATCACCAACCCGGGGCTGACCATGCTCGGGGTGTTGCCGACGCTGTACGACGCTCGCACCACCCACAGCCGCGACGTGCTCGCCGACGTGTCCGACCGTTATGGGGTGCCGCTGCTGGCCCCCCCGATACCCCGGACGGTGCGTTTCGCCGAGGCCACCGCGTCGGGGCGGTCGGTGCTGTCCGGGCGGCGCAACAAAGGCGCCGACGCCTACCGGAGACTGGCGCAGAACCTGATGGCGCACTGGGACGACGGGGCACCGCTGACGCTCGTCGACACCACCTGATCAAGGTCAGGTCACGAGCCGAGCGCGACCAGGGTGGCGCCGCGCTGCTCCAAGATCACCGGACCGGCCGCGGCCAGGCTCAGCGGCCCGTCCTTGGCGGGGTCGTAGCCCCCCCGGTCGACCGCGATCCGCGCGCCCACGGCGCCGGTCGCCGGGTCCAGCGCCGTAACCGCCCCCGGCGTGGGGACCAGCAAGTTTCCGGCCACTACCGTCCCAGCACCCAACACCCCCGTGGTGGTCCACCGTGGGGTGAGGTCGGCGCTGTTCAGGGCGATAATGCTGGTGCCCACGCTGACCGCGATGACGGAGCCCGCCGCCACGGATGCCGCCATCGCCAGCGCGCCGGGGGCGGCCAGATCGCTCGGGGTGAGAGGCAACGGGTACTGACCGGTCAGTACCCCGGACGCGTCGTAGCGGGCTAGCTCCGGGTTGCCCGACGGGCCGGTGACCAGCAGTGCCTGCCCCTGCTCGGTCACCGCCAGCAGCCGCGCATCGGCCGAAGCCGTCAGCACCGAGCCCTGCTGTTCGGGGCGGGTGGCGTCGGCCGGCGCCGGTTTGAGCAGGGTCAGCCGGTCGGCGGTCTCACCCGGGCAGGACTCCAGCACCGCCAGCCTGGTCGGCACCGAGCCGGCAGAGCGCAGTGTGCACCCCGTGCGCGGCTGCGCGCCGGGGGTGACGGGGGTGTCTACCCGGCCGTACTCCAGGGTGCGCACCAGGTCCGAGCGCCACAACTCGAGTCTGGTCGACCCCAGAGACGCCAGGTAGGTGCCGTCGCCGACGAGGGTGACGGCGCTGTCGGCGCTGCTGTTGCGCTGCGGCCCGCGGGCACCGCTGGCACCCTGCAGGGCGGTGACCTGGCGGCATCCGCCACTGTCGCGGTACACCGCGACAGCAAAGCCCCATTGGCCGGCGGTGGCGCACAATGCGAGGTTGCGGCGGTAGCTCCAACTGACCGCCCCGCTGAGCGGGTCACGCCCGGTCACCGTAGCGGCGTCGGCGGTCACGGCGACCCCGGCCACCACCACGGGGGCGGTCGTTGCCGCACTCGCTGCTGTCCACAGTGGCCGCAATGAGGTCGGCACGGTGTCTGCTGCCGCCAGGGCGGGCAGGGGTGCAGTTGCGACCGTCGACGTGGTGGCGCGGGCGTCGCTGCGCCACCAAACGACGACCGCCGCCACCGCCACCACAACGACGATGGCCGTGGCGGCGAGCAGATCCCGCCGTTCGCGACGCTCCGGAGCGGGCACAGGCACCCCGCTCAGTCGGCGCTGTGTTGGCTCGACGGTGCGCCCCGGCCACCCCGACGCCGCCGCCGACGCCGAGCCGCGGGGTCGGATGTGTCCGCGCCCGCCTCACCACCACCGCCGGTTGCCGGTACAGCTGTCCCGGAACGGGTCCGCCGTCTGCTGCGTGCCAGCCCGCCGGTGCCCGGTTCGCCAGCGGGAGCGCGAGCCGGCTCCGTCGCTGCTTTGCGCGCGCCCCGGCTGCCGCGCGGGCCGGGCAGGTCCTCCACCCCTTCGGCGCCTAGGCCGGCCCGGGTCCGCTCCGCTCGCGGCAGCCGACCGGTCACACCCGCCGGAATGTCCAGCTCGGCGTAGAGGTTCGGGGAGTTCGAGTAGGTCTCGGCCGGCTCGGCCATGTCCAGCCCCAGCGCCTTGTCGATCAGCTGCCACTTCGGGAGGTCGTCCCAGTCCACCAGGGTCACCGCCACCCCGGTCTTGCCGGCCCGCCCGGTGCGGCCGATGCGGTGCACGTAGGTCTTCTCGTCGTCGGTGCACTGGTAGTTGATCACGTGCGTCACATCGGTGACGTCGATGCCTCGGGCGGCGACGTCGGTGGCCACCAGCACGTCGATCTTGCCGGTGCGGAACGCCCGTAGCGCCTGCTCGCGGGCACCTTGGCCCAGGTCACCGTGCACTGCCCCGACAGCGAAACCGCGCTCGGCCAGGTCGTCGGACACCTTTTGGGCGGTGCGCTTGGTGCGGGTAAAGATCATCGTCAGGCCCCGGTCGCGGGCCTGCAAGATGCGGGCCAGCATCTCCACCTTGTCCATGGCGTGCGCGCGGTAGACGAACTGCGCGGTGCGGTCGTGCACGGCCGAGGAGTCCGGCTCTTCGGCGCGGATGTGGGTGGGCTGGGTGAGGAAAGTGCGGGCCAGGGTGATGATCGGCCCCGGCATGGTGGCGGAGAACAACATCGTCTGGCGCGCGTCGGGCACCATCCGCAGGATTCGCTCGATGTCGGGCAGGAACCCCAGGTCGAGCATCTCGTCGGCCTCGTCCAGCACCAGCACCCCTACCTTGCCGAGCACCAGGTGGCCCTGCTGCGCGAGGTCCAGCAACCGGCCGGGGGTGCCGACGACCAGGTCGATCCCGTTGCGCAGCGCCGCCACCTGAGGCTCGTAGGGGCGGCCACCGTAGATGGAGAGCACCCGCATGCCGAGGTGCTTGCTGGCGTCGGTGAGGTCCTGGGTGACCTGCAGGGCAAGTTCCCGGGTGGGCACCACGACCAGAGCCCGTGGGGTGCCGTCCAAGGTGGTAGTGCCCGAGCCGGTGGTGGTGATGCGGTGCAGCAGCGGCACCCCGAAGCCCAACGTCTTGCCCATGCCGGTGCGCGCCTGGCCGATTAGGTCGTCCCCGGCCAAGGCCAACGGCAGGGTCAATTCTTGGATGGCGAAGGTGCGGTCGATACCCGCCTCGTGCAGGGCGCGCACGATCTCTTCGCGCACCCCGAGTTCAGCGAAGGTGGGCGCCTCTGGGGCCACTGGGGCATCCCCGGTCAGCGGGTGGGACACGTCGTCGACGTCGGGCACCCCGGTCGGGCTGTGTTCCAGGGTCACCGGGTCGATGTCTGCGGGTGAAGTCGGGTTGGTGCTCAGGGGTGGTGCCTTCCTCGTCGCCGCACGCACTGGACGGGCCCAGCCGGGCCCGAGTCCTCCCGGCGTGACGCCCGCGGCGGTGACCAGCTTTCGGTGCGCCGGCAGGCGCGGCACGGTGAACAGGCAGGTGCGCGCACAATGTCCGGGCAGCGGCACATCGCCAGCCGCCCGCAAACCATGGTAGCCGCTGGACGGGCGAGGTCGGGATTGCGACCCGAGCGGCCTTACCCTCTGCGGCATGGAACCCGCCAGCACCGGCCCACCGGAACTGCACCCCGGAGTCGTGGAGCTCATGGGGGTGCTGGCCTATGGGGAGCTGTCGGCGTTCGACCGCCTCGCCGAGGACGCCCGTGCGGCACCGACCATGGCTGGGCGGGCAGCGCTGGCCTCGATGGCAGCGGCGGAGATCGGCCACTACGAGGTGATCGAGGCGTTCCTCGGCGCACGCGGAGTATCCGTGCTGGGGGCAATGGCGCCGTTCGTGGCCCCGCTGGATGACTACCACCGCTGCACCGCGCCGTCGAACTGGCTGGAGTCGCTGGTCAAGGCCTATGTCGGCGACGGTCTGGCGGCGGATTTCTACCGCGAGATCAGCGGGTGGTTGGACACCGATGCCGGCGAGACTGTCCGGGTGGTGCTGGCCGAGACCGGGCATTCCGCGTTCGCCGAGCGGGCAGTGAGCCAGGCGTGCGCGGCCGACCCGCGACTACGGGCCCGGTTGACCCTGTGGGGACGTCGATTGCTCGGGGAGGCGGTGATCCAGGCGCAGCACGTGCTGGCCCAGCGCGACGTGCTGGCCGAACTGGTGCTCACCGGGTCCGCCGACCTCGCCGGCATCGCGGCGCTGTTCCGCAGGTTGCAGAACCAGCACACCCGCCGGATGTCCGAGCTTGGGCTGGGCTGAGGCCGCCCGCCGAACTCCCGTTCGCTGTGGGCGCAGCACCGGTGGACGGGCGGCTCGCCTGGCTGCACTAGCCTCGGTCCGGACAGCACAAGACAGCGAGAACCACTTTCGGAGGTCCACCGTGGAGGTCAAGATCGGCGTCGCAGAAAGCTCGCGGGAGCTGGTGATCTCCAGTGGTCAGACCCCGGAGGAGGTGCAGGCACTGGTCGGGACCGCATTGGCGGGCGACCGCAGTGGGATACTGGCCCTGGTGGACGAGAAGGGCCGCCGCTTCGTGCTGCCCGCTGCCCGGGTCGCCTACGTCGAGATCGGCCCAGCGGACTCCCGGCGGGTCGGCTTCAACGTCGGCTGAGCTTCACCGTCGGCTGCCCAGGAACGTTCGTGCTGCAGGGGCAGGTGGGCAATGCCGCGCCAGGCCAATGAACTGGTGATGGCTACCGCCTCGTGCTTGGGCACCGGGCGGTCGTTGTCCAGCCAGTACCGCGCGCTGACCTGACTGGCCCCCACCAGACCCACCGCGAACATCCGCGCTCGGGGCAGATCCAGCCCGGAATCGTCGATCACTGCCTCGGTGACCGCCTCGATGCACGCTTGCAATGCGCGGTCCACCCGTTCCTGCACCGACGGCTCACCCAGCAGGTCGGACTCGAACACCAGCCGGTACCCCTGCCCGGCGTCGTCGATGAAGTCGAAGTACGCCGCCACTGCGGCACGAACCCGCAGCTTGTTGTCCGGCGTGGAGGCCAACGCCACGCGCACGCTGCGCACCAGGTCGTCGACGTAGGTGTGCAGCAAGTCGAGGTAGAGGTCCAGCTTGCCGGGAAAGTGCTGGTAGAGAACGGGCTTGCTGACCCCGGCACGTTCGGCGATCTCGTCCATCCCCGCCGCGTGGTACCCGCGGGCGACGAAGACGTCCCTGGCTGCGGCTATCAGTTGGGCGCGGCGCGCGGTGCGGGGCAACCGAGGGTTACGACGCGGGGATGGCGCGGCCTCGGTGGCCATCGCCGGGGACCCGCCCGATCCGACCACACTGGTCATCGCTGATCCTCCTCCGACTGACGTCCGTTCGGCTCAGGACGTTACCCGTTGGTAGCCCCCGTTCGGAGGGTCAGTCCTGCGCCGGGGCATCCTGGGGGGGTGAGCGCGAGCACGGCACCCCAGCAATACCCGACCGCGGAATCAGACCATGGCCCCGACCCGGACGGGTTGGCCCCGCTGGACCTGACCCAACAACCCTGGCCGGGTAGCACCGAGGTGCTCGGGGGACGCCAGGTGCACCTGCGCCGCACCCCCGGCCCGGTCGACGCCACCCCGGCGGTGTTCGTGCACGGTCTCGGCGGCTCGGCCAGCAACTGGACCGACCTCGCCGCGTTGCTGGCACCCAGGATGGCCGGGGTGGCCGTGGACCTGCCGGGCTTCGGCCGCTCCGAACCACCCTCGCAGGGGGTGTACACGGTGTCCGGCAGCGCCGAGGTGGTGGTCGCGCTGCTGGAGCAGACCGGCCCAGCGCACCTGTTCGGCAACTCCATGGGTGGGGCAGTGTGCATCCTGGTGGCCGCGAAACGACCGGATCTGGTGTGCACCCTCACCCTGGTGTCCCCGGCTGTGCCGGACCTGCGCCCAGACCCGCGGCGATTCTCCGACCCTCGCATGCCGCTGGCCTACCTGCCCGTGCTGGGGGGTTACTTCCGTCGGCAGCTGCAGTCGGCTACCCCGCAGCAACGGGCCGAGGCGCTCATCCGGTTGTGCTTCGCCGACCCCGACCTGGTACCGGAACACCGGATCGAGGAGGCCGTGGCCGAGGCGAAGGAACGAAGTGGTCAGAGCTGGGCGGCGGAGGCGTTGGGCCGGTCATTCGGTGCGCTACTGCAGTCCTGGCTCACCCTGCCCGGCCGCCGCTCGCTGTGGGCGGAGGCGGCGGCGGTGTCGGCTCCCACCCTGGTGGTGTGGGGAGCCCAAGACCGCCTGGTCAGCGTCGACCGAGGGCCGCGCCTGGTCTCGGTCCTGCAACGGGGTCGCCTGCTGGTGCTCAACCAGGTGGGGCACGTCGCTCAGATGGAACAACCGCTGACCCTAGCCCGCGCCGCGGTAGCGATGCATCGGGCCGTGCAGCGCGGCGAGTGGTAGCCAGGTTGAGCCACCTGCACCCCGTGCTGTGGCACCCTGGCCGCCGTGAGGAGTGCGCGGGGCGGCGGAGCGCGGGTACTACCCCCGCGCCGCGACAGTGGTCCCCAACCGCTGCGAGCGTCGTGGGATCCCACCCAGCCTGAGCGGCCCCGCCCGCGTGTTCACCCGCGTCCCGCCCGGCCCGGTGTGCGCAGCCGCAGTCGGCTCGGGCGGATCGTGTCCGTGTACGGCTGGCGGGCGGCCGCCGTGCCGCTGCTGGTGATCCTGACAGTGCTGGCCGTTGTCGATGCCAGTCGTAGCAGCCTCAACCCCACCCCGGCCGCGGCGCCACCGCCGCCTACCCCTACCTCCGCTGCGACCGCCACCGCGCAGCCGGCACCGAGTCCGTCCTCGCCGTCTCCGGTCGGCGCTGCGCCGCTCGCAGCGGGCAGCTTCGACGCCGTCGTGCCGGCCAGTGCGCTGCCCCCCGGGGGAGGCTTCCCGGTCACCGGTGCGGGCACCTGGCACGTGGTGGCGGGCAGCGGTCCCCGGGTGGGGGCACCCACCGCCGCGCTGAGTACTTACACCGTCGAGGTCGAGGACGGCATGGACACCGCGCCGTTCGGCGGTGACTCCGCGTTCGCCTCGCTCGTGCAGGCCACTCTCACCGACCCGAGGAGCTGGACCGGCGACGGACGGTTCGCGTTGCAGCGCATCGACACGGGCACGCCGACGTTCCGGATCAGCCTGTCCGCGCAACTGACGGTGCGCTCGACCGCGGAGTGCGGGTATCAGATTCCGGTGGAGACCTCCTGCTACGGCGCCAGCACAGCCCGGGTCGCACTGAACGCTTCCCGCTGGGTGCGGGGCGGCACAGCCTTCCAGGGCGACATCGGCTCCTACCGGCAGTACCTGGTCAACCACGAGGTGGGACACGCCCTCGGCTTCGCCGCGCACCAGCCGTGCCCGTCGCAGGCCGCACTGGCGCCGATCATGATGCAGCAGAGCTTCGGCGTCGCCAACAACGACCTTGCGGCGCTGGACCCGGGTGGTGCGGTGCCGGCCGACGGGGTGAGCTGCCGTTACAACCCGTGGCCCTTTCCGCGCGGGTAGCGGTGGCGCAGGTCTGAGTCGACCGGGAAGGCTGTGGGCCCGCCCGACGTTGACACTGCAGGTCTGTCGTCGAGAACTGAGGAGCACCCCCATGGCGTCACTGCCCCCGCTGGTCGAGCCCGCCGCCGAGCTCACCAAGGACGAGGTGGCCCGCTACAGCCGTCATCTGATCATCCCGGACGTCGGCATGGCCGGGCAGAAGCGGCTGAAAAACGCCAAGGTGCTGGTGATCGGAGCGGGCGGGCTGGGCTCGCCCGCGTTGTTGTACCTGGCGGCTGCCGGGGTGGGCACGTTGGGCATCGTCGACTTCGACGTCGTGGACGAATCCAACCTGCAGCGCCAGGTCATCCACGGCCAGTCCGACATCGACCGTCCGAAGGCCGAGAGCGCCCGCGACTCGATCCGCGAGATCAACCCCTACGTCGAGGTCCGGTTGCACCAGCTGCGCCTGGAGGCGGACAACGTGCTGGACCTGTTCGCCCAGTACGACCTGATACTGGACGGCACCGACAACTTCGCTACCCGCTACCTGGTCAACGACGCCGCGGTGCTGACCGGGAAGCCCTACGTGTGGGGCTCGATCTACCGCTTCGAGGGTCAGGCCTCGGTGTTTTGGGAGGACGCCCCGGACGGCCGCGGGCTGAACTACCGCGACCTCTACCCGCAGGCGCCGCCACCGGGCATGGTGCCCTCCTGCGCCGAGGGTGGGGTGCTGGGCATCCTGTGCGCGGCGATCGGGTCGATCATGGGCACCGAGGCGATCAAGCTGATCATGGGTATCGGTGAGCCGCTGCTCGGCCGGTTGATGGTCTATGACGCGCTCGACATGACCTATCGCACGATCAACCTTCGCAAGGACCCCGAGGCGACGCCGATCACCGGACTGATCGACTACGACGCGTTCTGCGGGGTGGTGTCCGACGCCGCCCAGACCGCCGCGGTTGGTAGCACCATCACCGCCCCGGAGCTGAAGGCGATGATGGACTCCGGCAAGGAGTTCCAGCTCATCGACGTGCGGGAGCCGGTGGAGTGGGACATCGTGCGTATCCCCGGGGCCACGCTCATCCCCAAGGACCGGATCCTCTCCGGGGAGGCCCTGATGGAGCTATCCCAGGACAAGCCTATCGTGCTGCACTGCAAGTCCGGGGTGCGTTCGGCCGAAGCGTTGGCTGCGGTCAAGCGGGCTGGGTTCGCCGACGCCACCCACCTGCAAGGTGGGGTGCTGGCCTGGGCCCACCAGGTCGACCCCAGCTTGCCCACCTACTGAGGTCCGCGCCGGTAGCGTGCCCGGGGTGAGCACCGTCGAACCGCCGCCGCTGCACGTGCGCTCCACCTTCGGGTTGCACCGCGCCGAGGGGGAGCCCAGCGGGCAAGGCTGGCGGTGCGGGGACGTGGTGCTTACCCCGGTGGCGGACCACGCGCGGGCCACCTGGTCGGCCCAGGTGCGCGAGACGCTCACCGTGGACGGCCTGCGACTGGCCCGCCCGGTGCGCTCCAGCGACGGCCGCTGGGTGGTGTCGGGGTGGTCGGCGGACACCTTCCTGGCAGGGGAGGCCGACCCGCGCCACGACGACGTCATCGCCGCGGCACATGTGCTGCACGCCGCGATGGCAGCGTTGCCGTGTCCGCGGTTCCTGGAACCTGCGGCCACGGCCGCGGCCACCGACGTGTTCACGGTGGCGGACCGGGTGTCCTGGGGTGAGGAGCGGGAGCCGTTCACCCTGGTGGCAGGTCCGGCCGCTGCCCTGGAACCGACCAGTGTCACCGTGTTTCGCGACCTTGCCAGGGCTCGTCGGCGGGTGCGGACCGACCCGCAGGTGGTGCACGGCGACCTGTTCGGGATGGTGCTCTTCGACGAGGCGGGCATCCCCGGGATCGCCCAACTGACCCCGTACTGGCACCCGCCGTCCTGGGCGGCTGCAGTGACCGTGGTGGACGCGGTGGCCTGGGGAGGGGCCGACCCGGAGCTGATCGATCGGTGGTCCGCGCTGCCGGACTGGCCGCAGATGTTGCTGCGGGCGGTGCTGTTTCGCCTCGCCGTGCACACCCTGCACGACCGCTCCACCCCGGAGGCGTTCGGCGGCCTGGCCCGTACCGCGCAACTGATCCGCGAACGCGTCTGACACCTCACCGACGGCCCGACCGGCCGGTGATGGCGAGTTGACCTCGCCGTCACCGCAGGTGCCCCGGCCGTTACACGACGACTCTAGGGTCGCCTCCTCACCGAGCATGAGGAGCATCGATGACCACCACGAGCACCGGGTCAGCCGCGATCACTGCACCACCGGCGCGCAAGCACTACATCGCCGACTGGGACGCCGAGGACGTGGTGGCGTGGGAGGCCGGCGGCAAACACGTCGCTAAGCTGAACCTGATCTGGTCGGTGTTCGCCGAGCACGTCGGGTTCTCAGTCTGGTCGATCTGGTCGGTATTGGTGTTGTTCATGCCGAATGCCACCTACGGCCTCGACGCCCCGGGCAAGTTCTACCTGGTAGCGCTGCCCACCCTGGTCGGGGCGGTGCTGCGGCTGCCCTACACCGTGGCCACCGCGCGTTTCGGCGGCCGCAACTGGACGGTGTTCAGCGCGCTGGTGTTGTTGATACCGACCTTGCTGGCGATGTACTTCACCGCCGGGGCGACCGCGGCAGACCACCCGTCCTACACCACGCTGATGATCATCGCGGCGTTCGCCGGGCTCGGCGGCGGCAACTTCGCGTCGTCGATGACCAACATCAACGCCTTCTACCCGCAGCGGCTCAAGGGCTGGGCACTCGGGCTGAACGCCGGCGGTGGCAACCTGGGCGTACCGGTGATCCAGCTGGTCGGGTTGGCCGTGATCGCCACCACCCGCCCGGCGAACGCCACGGTGCTGTGCTCGGTGTACCTGGTGCTTATCGCATCGGCCGCGGTCGCAGCTGCGTTGTTCATGGACAACCTGGACAACCAGCGCTCGGACACCCGGTCGCTGCTGGACGTACTGGCCTTCCGGGACTCCTGGGTGATGTCGTTTCTCTACATCGGCACGTTCGGCTCGTTCATCGGCTTCGGATTCGCGTTCGGCCAGATCCTGCAGATCAGCTTCCTGGCGCAGCTGAACGCCGGCCTGGCCCCCACCGACCCGGCTCGCACGGCCAACGTCGCGGCTGCCACCCTGCACGCCGCCCAGATCGCGTTCCTCGGACCGCTGCTGGGTTCGTTGGCCCGCCCGCTGGGCGGCAAGCTGGCCGACCGGATCGGTGGCGGCCGGATCACGCTGTACACGTTTGGTGCGATGGCCTTGGCGACCGCGGTGCTGGTAGCCGCCAGCAGCCGGGCCGACGGCAACGGCGGGGTAGCCACCGGGGCCGTGCTGAGCACGCTGATCGCCAGCTTCATCGTGGTGTTCGTGCTCACCGGGATCGGCAACGGCTCGACATACAAGATGATCCCGGCCATCTTCGCCGCCCGCTCCCAGTCGCTGGTGGAGCGCGGTGGCAGCGAAGGCGAGGCGATGACCTGGTCGCGCACCATGTCCGGCGCGCTGATCGGCATCGCCGGCGCGGTAGGCGCGCTGGGCGGGGTAGCCATCAACCTGGTGCTCCGGGCGTCCTACGGCGGTGCGGCCCGCTCGGCCACCAACGCCTTCTGGGTGTTCCTGGTGTTCTACCTGGTGTGCGCGCTAGTCACCTGGGGGGTGTACCTGCGGCGGCCCGCGGTGTCCATCACCGGTGCCCGGTCGCAGATGTGACCACCTGGAAACACCGCGGCAACCCGGGGACAGCGTCCAGGACACAGGAGATGCGCACCATGGCACAGGTGAGCGATCCTGGCGGTGCCGGCGTGGCCACGCACTGCCCCTACTGCGGCCTGCAGTGCGCGATGAGTCTGCAGACCGGGGTCGGCGGGGCGACCGTGGTGGCCCCGCGGGAGTTCCCCACCAACCGTGGGGGGCTGTGCCAGAAGGGGTGGACCGCGGCCGCGCTGCTGCGTCACCCCCGCCGGTTGGTGAGCCCGCTGGTGCGGGATGAGCGGGGCGCACCACTGACCGAAACCAGCTGGAGCGACGCCCTGGACCGGGTAGCGGCCGGCCTGGCGGCGGCACAGCACGCGGGTGGGCGTGACGCTGTGGCGGTGTTCGGTGGTGGCGGGCTGACCAACGAAAAGGCCTACCAGCTCGGCAAATTCGCCAGGGTGGCGCTGGGGACGTCCAACATCGACTACAACGGCCGGTTCTGCATGAGCTCTGCCGCGGCCGCCGGGTCTCGCTCCTTCGGGCTGGACCGGGGGCTGCCGTTCCCGGTGAGCGATTTGACCTCGGCGGAGGCGGTGCTTCTGCTTGGGGGCAACCTGGCCGAGACGATGCCACCGTTCATGGGCCACCTGGTCACCGCAGCCTCGGTGGGGGGGCTGGTGGTGGCGGACCCGCGGCGCACCTCGACGGTGGAACGGGCACTCGCTGGGGGTGGTCTGCACCTGCAGCTCACCCCAGGTACCGACCTGGCGTTGGCGTTGGGGTTGCTGCACGTGGCGGTGGCCGAGGGCTTGTGCGATCGGGACTACATCGCCGAGCGCACCAGCGGCTTCGAGCAGGCGTGGGCAGCGGCCACGGCGTGGTGGCCTGAGCGCACCGAACGGGTCACCGGGGTGCCGGTGAACCTGCTCCGGCGCACGGTGGAGTTGCTGGGCAGTGCACGCCAATCCAGCAGGGGTGCCTATGTGCTCACCGCGCGGGGTGCTGAGCAACACAGCAAGGGCACCGACACCGTCTCTGCGGTGATCTCCCTGGCGCTGGCCCTGGGGTTGCCGGGGCGCACCGGCTCCGGGTACGGCTGCATTACCGGGCAGGGCAACGGCCAGGGTGGCCGCGAGCACGGGCAGAAGGCCGACCAGCTACCCGGGTACCGGCGCATCGATGATCCCGCGGCCCGCGAACACGTCGCCGGGGTATGGGGAGTCGAGCCGGATGCGCTGCCCGGGCCCGGCCGCAGCGCCTACGAACTGCTCGACGCCCTCGGCCAACCCGGGGGCCCCCGGGTGCTCATGGTGCACGGGGCGAATGTCGCGGTGTCTGCGCCACGGGCCGGGCACGTGGTCGACCGCTTGGCCGCGCTGGATCTGCTGGTGGTGTGTGACTTCGTGCTGTCGGAGACCGCGGCCGTCGCTGATGTGGTGCTGCCGGTGCTGCAGTGGGCCGAGGAGGAGGGCACCATGACCAACCTGGAGGGCCGGGTGTTGCGGCGCCGGGCCGCGAGCGCCCCGCCGGAGGGGGCGCGCAGCGAGCTGTGGGTGCTGGCCGAGTTGGCCGCTCGCCTGGGCCAGCCCGCGGACCGGTTCCCGACCGAGCCGGCGGTGGTGTTCGAGGAGTTGCGCGCGGCCAGCTCGGGTGGACTGGCCGACTACGCAGGGATCACCTACGCCCGGTTGGATGACGGGCAGGCGCTGCACTGGCCGTGCCCGGACGTCGAGCACCCGGGCACGCCGCGGTTGTTCCTGGACGGGTTCGCCTTCCCGGACGGGCGTGCGCGGTTCGTGGCCGTGCAGCACCGTGACGGCGCGGAGTCGCTGGACTCCGCCTACCCGCTGTGGGCCACCACCGGCCGGGTGCTGGCGCACTACCAGTCCGGGGCGCAGACCCGGCTGGTGGCGGAGCTGGTGGCCTCAGCTGGCCCGATGGTCGTGCAGGTCCACCCGGACACCGCCGAACGTGCGGGGTTGCTTGACGGCGCGAGCGCCGAGGTGGTCAGCCGTCGCGGGCGGGTGCGGGCGCAAGTGTCCTGCGAGCCGAGCATGCGGCTGGACACGGTGTTTCTGCCCTTCCACCACCCCGGCGACGGACGGGCCAACCTGTTGACCAACCCGGCGTTAGACCCCACCAGCCGGATGCCGGAGTTCAAATTGTCCGCCGTGCGGCTGGAAGCCGTCGATGTTTCCGTGCGGCCGGAGGCCGTCGCATGAGTCGCCGCGTGGTGGTGGTCGGCAACGGCATGGCTGGTGCCCGGTTGGTCGAGGAACTGCGCCGACGAGACCCCGACGGCGCCCAGGTGCACCCGGTGGTGTTGGGTGCCGAGCCGCACCCGGCGTACAACCGGGTGCTGCTGTCCACTGTGCTCGCCGGGGGACTCGGCGCGGACGCGGTGCGGCTGCAACCGGCGGGGTGGGAGGCGCGGCACGGCCTGGATGTGCGGATCGGGACGACCGTGGTCGGCATCGACCGGGCCCGCCAGCAGGTGGAGTGCGCCGACGGCGGCACCGAAGGCTACGACGTGCTGGTGTTAGCCACTGGCAGCCGCCCCTTCCTGCCCCAGGTTCCTGGTCTGCTCGACGCGCAGGGCACACCGGCTGAGGGCGTGGTGTGCTTTCGCACGGTCACCGACTGCCACACCATCCTCGACGTCGCCCAGCCCGGGGCCAGGGTGGTGGTGCTCGGCGGTGGGCTGCTGGGTTTGGAGGCCGCCCGCGGGGTGCTGGCTCGCGGCGCCGAGGTGACGGTGGTGCACGCCGGTGCGGTGCCGATGGACCGCCAACTCGATGCCGGCGCCGGTGCGGTGCTGACGAAGGTGCTCACGGAGCTGGGTGTGCGGGTGCGGTTGTCCGCCAGCGCGGTCCAGTACCGGGCGGAGCGCGGCAACCGGGGACTGGTGCTGGACGACGGTTCGTTCGTCGGGGCCGACCTGGTGGTGGTCGCCGCCGGGGTGCGACCTGAGGTGGACCTGGCCCGCGCGGCCGACCTGGTCACCGAGCAGGCGGTGGTGGTGGACGACGAGTTGCGCACCAGTGACCGGCGCATCCGGGCCATCGGGGAATGCGCGCAGCACCGAGGCACCGTGCACGGGCTGGTGCAACCGGCGTGGGAGCACGCCGCCGTGGTGGCCGACCTGCTGACCGGCGCCGACCCCGCCGCCCGCTACACCGGGTCCCGGGTGGTGACCCGACTGAAGGCGCACGACGTGGATGTGGCCTCCATGGGCGAGGTCAGCGCCGATGTGCACGACCGTGACCTCGAGGTGCTCACCTTCGCCGACCCCACTCGCGGTCGCTACGCCAAGCTGGTGCTGCGCGCGGACCGGGTGGTGGGAGCGGTGCTGCTGGGTAGTCCGGAGGCGGCCGCCGCCCTTACCCAGCTCTACGACCGGGGAGCGCCAGCGCCGGTGGACCGGTTGGCGCTGCTGCTGGGCCGCCCCGGTGCGGCCGATCCCGCCCCGAGCCCCGCGCACATGCCCGGCCGCGCTGTGGTGTGCCGGTGCAACACCGTCACCAAGAACCAGTTGAGCACCGCGTGGCAGGCCGGTGCTCACAGTGTGGCGGCGCTGGCTGTCGCGACGAGGGCCACGACCGGCTGCGGCTCGTGTGCGGGGGTGGTGGAGGGCATCTGCGGGTGGCTGGGTGCCAGCGAACCGGGCGCATCGACCGCCAGCGCTACCGAACGCGACGCCCAGGAAGAGGGAGCGGCATGAAAACTGTGGTGGTCGTGGGTCACGGCATGGTGGCCCACCGCTTCGTGGAAGCCCTCCGCGCGCGGGACACCGCGGGCCGCTGGCAGGTGGTAGTGCTCAGCGAGGAACCCACCGCCGCCTACGACCGGGTGGCGCTGAGCTCCTATGTGGCCACCTGGGATCCCGCCGCTTTGGCCCTGGCGGGCAACGACTACGCCGGGGACCCGCTGGTGAGCGTGCACCTCGGCGTCGCGGCGGTCAGTCTGGACCGGGCCACCGCCACCGTCACCACCTCCACCGGTCAGGTGCTGGGTTACGACGCGCTGGTCCTGGCGACGGGTAGCGCCCCCTTCGTGCCCCCGGTCCCCGGTCATGACGCGCCGGGCTGCTTCGTCTACCGCACGCTGGCTGACCTCGACGGCATTCGGGTTGCCGCGGAGCGTGCCGGCCCCGGGGCCACCGGGGTGGTGGTCGGTGGGGGCCTGTTGGGGTTGGAAGCGGCCAACGCGCTGAAGCTGCTGGGCCTGAGCCCGCACGTGGTGGAACTCGCGCCCCGTTTGATGCCGCTGCAGGTCGACGCCGGCGGGGGTGCGCTGCTACGAAACCTCGTGGAGGGCATGGGCCTCACGGTGCACGCCGGGGTGTCCACCGCCGCCATTCATCCTGCGGCGCGGGGACTGCGCGTGGCGCTGTCCGACGGCGGGTGCATCGAGGCGTCGCTGGTGGTGTTCTCCGCCGGGGTGCGCCCACGTGATCAGCTGGCCCGCGACGACGGGCTCGCAGCGGGCGAGCGCGGTGGGGTGCTGGTCGACACCGGGTGCGTCACCGCCGACCCGGCGATCTTCGCCATCGGGGAGTGCGCCGCGGTCGCCGGACGGTGCTACGGCCTGGTCGGTCCGGGCTACGCCACCGCTGAGGTGGTTGCCGACCGGTTGCTCGACGGTGCCGCGGAGTTCCCCGGAGCGGACCTGTCCACCAAGCTCAAGTTGCTCGGGGTCGATGTGGCCAGCTTCGGCGACGCCCAGGGTGAGACGCCGGGTGCGCTGGAGGTGGTGCTCAACGACGCGGTCGCGCAGACCTACGCCAAGCTCGTCGTCTCCGACGATGCCCGCACCCTGCTCGGTGGGGTGCTGGTGGGCGACGTCAGCGCGTACGCCACGTTGCGCCCGCTGGTGGGCCACCATCTGCCCGCCGACCCCGCGGCGCTGATCTCCCCGGCCGGCGCCGAGGTAGGGGTTGGATCGCTACCGGCCCTGGCCCAGGTGTGTTCGTGCAACGCCGTCACCAAGGGGACGATCACCGACGCGATCACGGCGGGCTGCACCGACATCGCCGGTCTCAAGGCGTGCACCTCGGCCGGGACAACCTGCGGGTCCTGCGTGCCGATGCTCAAGACGCTGCTTGCGGCGGCGGGCGTGGTGCAGTCCAGCGCGTTGTGTGAGCACTTCACCCACTCCCGTCGGGAGCTGTTCGAGATCGTCACCGTCACCGGGATCCGCACCTTCTCCGGGTTGATCGGCGCGCACGGCACCGGGACGGGATGCGACATCTGCAAGCCTGCGGTGGCCTCGATCCTGGCCTCCACCAGTTCCGAGCACGTGTTGGACGGTGAGCAGGCCGCCTTGCAGGACACCAACGACCACTTCCTGGCGAACATCCAGCGCAACGGCACCTACTCGGTGGTGCCCCGGGTCCCCGGTGGCGAGATCACCCCCGACAAGCTCATCGTCATCGGAGAGGTGGCCCGCGACTTCGGGCTCTACACCAAGATCACCGGCGGTCAGCGCATCGACATGTTCGGCGCCCGAGTAGAGCAGCTGCCGGCCATCTGGCAGCGGTTGATCGACGCCGGCATGGAGTCCGGGCAGGCCTACGGCAAGAGCCTGCGGACGGTGAAGAGCTGCGTGGGCTCGAGCTGGTGCCGGTACGGGGTGCAGGACTCGGTGGCGATGGCGGTGAACTTGGAGAACCGCTACCGCGGGTTGCGCTCACCGCACAAGATCAAATTCGGGGTGTCGGGTTGCGCGCGGGAATGCGCGGAGGCCAAGGGCAAGGACGTCGGGGTCATCGCCACCGAGAACGGCTGGAACCTCTACGTCGGGGGCAACGGCGGGTTCAGCCCGACCCATGCCCAGCTGCTCGCCCAGGACCTCGACGACGCGACCCTGGTCCGCTACATCGACCGCTACCTGATGTTCTACGTGCGCACCGCGGACCGCTTGCAGCGCACTGCCCCCTGGATCGCGGCTCTGGACGGGGGCCTGGAGCACCTGCGGGACGTGGTGGTCGCCGACAGCTTGGGCATCGCAGCCGAGCTGGAGGCGGCGATGGATCGCCACGTCGCCGGGTACTCCTGCGAGTGGGCCGGGGTGCTCGCGGACCCGAACAAACTGGCCCGCTTCGTCAGCTTCGTCAACGCCCCAGACGAGCCGGACCCGACGATCGCCTTCGACGACTCCTCCGGCCGCAAGGTCCCAGTCCTGCTCGGCATGCCCATTACCCGACGCGAAAGCGAGGTTGCCCGATGACCGCACTGGACTTCCGACCCGACACCGTGGCCTGGACACCGGCCTGCCGGCTGGAGCAGTTGATCCCCGGCCGGGGGGTGGCCGTGCTGCTGCCCGACGGCACCCAGGTGGCGGTGTTCCTGCTCACTGACGCGAGCCTGCACGCGGTGAGCAATGTGGACCCGTTCTCCGGTGCCGCGGTGCTCTCCCGCGGGCTGGTCGGCGACCGGCGAGGCGAGCCCACAGTGGCGTCACCGCTGCTCAAGCAGGTGTTCTCGTTACGCACCGGGGTGTGTTTGGACGAGTCAAGCATGGTGATCGACGTATTCGAGGTCCAGGTGATCGACGGTGTCGTCCAGGTGGGCAGCGCGCGGGCGCGGGCGTCGTGAGACAGGCAGCATGACCACCATGGACGTGGTCGCCCAGCACGCTGACACCGCCGTGGCGCCACTGGCCGGTTTCACCATCGGGGTGACCGCCGCGCGCCGGGCCGAGGAGTTCGCTGCCCTGCTGATGCGTCGCGGTGCTGCGGTGCTGCACGCCCCGGCTATCCGGATCATCCCCCTGGCCGACGACGCGGAACTGGACAAGGCCACCCAGGCGGTGATCGCCGACCCCCCGCAGTTCGTCGTGGCTACCACCGGGATTGGGTTTCGCGGGTGGATGGAAGCCGCCGACGACTGGGGACGGGCCGAGGCATTGCACGGCGCGCTGACCGGCGCCCGGCTGATCGCCCGGGGCCCGAAAGCCACCGGGGCGATCCGGGCCGCGGGCCTGCGCGAGGAGTGGTCGCCGGCGTCGGAGTCCTCCGCCGAGGTGCTCGAGCATCTCCTTGCCGACGGTGTGCGTGGGATGCGCATCGCGGTGCAACTGCACGGGGCAAGCACCGAGTGGGAGCCGTTACCGGACTTCAGTGCCGCGCTGCGCGACGCGGGAGCCGAGGTGCTGGCGGTGCCGGTCTACCGCTGGACACCGCCGGCGGACACCGCGCCCATGGACCGGTTGCTGGAGGCGACGGTGGCGGGCGGGCTGGATTCGCTGAGCTTCACCAGCGCTCCGGCCGTGGCCAGCATGCTGGAGCGGGCGCGCGACACCGGGCTCCTCACCGACGTGCTGACCGCGTTGGGCGCCGGGCAACCCGCCGGCCCGGTGCTGGCGGCGTGTGTTGGACCAGTGACAGCGGGTCCGTTGCAGGCACTCGGGGTGCCCACCGTGCAACCCGCCCGATCCCGGTTAGGTGCCCTCGCCCGCCAACTCGCCGACGACTTACCGGCCCGCGCCCCGGTGCGGGACGTGGCGGGTTACACAGTGCAGGTGCGTGGCCAGGCGGCGGTGGTGGACGGTGTCCTGCGCACGATCCCGCCGACCGGCATGGCACTACTCCGGGCGTTGGCGCAGAGCCCGGGTCGGGTGCTGTCCCGAGACGAGCTGCTGGCGCAGCTGCCGGGTGGGGGTGAGGACCCGCACGCGGTGGAGTCCGCCGTGGCCCGGTTGCGATCATCGCTAGGGGCGCCCGAGCTGGTGCAGACGGTGGTCAAGCGGGGTTACCGGCTCGCTGCACCGGGGGCGACGTGCTGATCCTGGCTGCGCACGGCACCCGCCAGCGCAGCGGTGCCCAGGAGGTGTACCGGCTGGCCGCCGCCGTCGCTGACCGGTTGGCCGTGTCCGAAGTGCCGGTGTGCTTCGTGGACGTGCTCGGTCCGAGCCCAGCGGAGGTGCTGCGCGCGGTGAGGGGCCGGGCGGTGCTCCTCCCGGCGTTCCTGGCCTCCGGGTACCACGTGCGGGTGGACGTGCCCCGCGAGGTGGGGATCAGCGGGCACCCCGATGTGGTGGTGACGCCCGCGTTGGGCCCGCACCCCGGCATCGCCAGGGTGGGGATGGCCCGGCTGCGCCACGCTGGGTGGCATCCCGGTGACGCGGTGGTGCTGGCCGCGGCCGGATCCAGCGACCCGGTGGCGTTGGCGCAGGTGCAGCGCGCCGCTGCGATGCTGGCCGCGTTAACCGGTGCGGCGGTGCGGGTGGGATACGTCGCCACAGCGACACCCCGGGTGCCCGCGGTGGTGGCAGAGCTGCGCAGGCAGGGTGCGGCGCGCGTGGTGATCTCGCCGTACCTGTTGGCGCCGGGGTTGTTTCACACCGGGCTGGCCGAGGCGGGTGCGGATGCGGTGGCCGCTCCGCTGGGGGTGCACCCGGAACTGGTGGATCTGGTGGTGCGCCGCTACACCGCCGCCACGTCGCAGCTGAGGTAGCAGAACTGCTACCGTGGGGGTCATGGAGACCATCCCGCAAAAGGAGTTGCGCAATCACGTCGGCGAGGTCCTTCGCCGCGTCGAAGCGGGGGAGAGCCTCACTGTGACGGTCGCCGGGCGTCCAGTCGCGGAGCTGCACCCGACGCGCCGTGACCGCTGGGTCGGCGGTATCGCCCTGGCGAAGGTGTGGCACGGTCCGCCGCCGCGCGGACTCGATGACGATCTTGCCGGTCTTGGCGCTGGCATCGTCGATCCGTTCGCCGAATGAAGGCCGTTCTCGATACCTCGGTGCTGATCGGCGAGGACGCTCCCGAGGACGTCGAGGCCGCGATCAGTGTCGCCTCGATCACCGAGCTGCATTTCGGGGTCCTGGTCGCGACGGATGCCGATGAGCGTGCCCGGCGCACCGACCGGCTCGCAGCGGTGGAGACTACTTTCGATCCGCTTCCGGTCACCGTTGAGGTCGCGCGAGCATGGGGTCGGTTAGCTGCGGCAGTCGCGCTGCGCGGCGGCCAACCGCGGCGCCGCCACATCGACCTGGCGATCGCGGCAACGGCCGCCCTCGAGCAGGTGCCGCTGCTCAGCCACAACATCTCCGACTTCGCTCTCATCAACGACCTGGTCGACGTTCGCCGGCCCTGAGCGGGCGCATTCCCGGCGGGTTGCCCGCAACTGCTCGCCCTGGTCGACTACCGGCATGGTGTCGGCCCTCCTACATCCGCCGAAGGCTCGTCCTGGTGACAGGGTGGCGGTGGTGTCGCCGTCGTTCGCGGCTCCCGGTGTCGGCCCGGCGGTGCACGAGCAGGCGATGCGACGGTTAGTCGAGGTCACCGGCCTCGTCCCGGTCGAATACCCCACGACCCGCCACGTCGGAGCCAGCGCACAGGCCCGGGCCGCTGACGTGAACGCGGCATTCGCCGATCCCACGATTCGGGCGGTCGTGGCGACCATTGGCGGCGAGGACCAGATCCAGGTCGTGCCACACCTGGACCCCGAGTTGGTGCGAGCGGACCCCAAGCCGTTCTGCGGTTACAGCGATAACACGCACATGCTGTCCTGGTTGTGGACGCACGGCGTCGCCGGGTTCTACGGCGGCTCCACCCAGGTCCACCTGGGGCCCGGCCCCGCAGTTGACGCCTGCCACCAGGCGGCGCTCCGAGCGGCTCTGGTGGCCGGCGGACGACTCGAAGTCACCGACCCCGGGGAGACTGAAGACATCGGCAAGGACTGGGCCGACCCGGCGGCGCTCACCGAGTACGGCGACCGGGAGCCGACGCAACCGTGGACGTGGGCCGGTCCTGCCGCCACCGTGACCGGCCGGACCTGGGGCGGGTGTATCGAGGTCGTCCAGTGGATCCTCGCCGCCGGGCGTTTCCCGGCGAACCCGGCGGTACTCGACGGTGGGGTGCTCATCTTGGAGACCAGCGAGGAGATCATCCCGGCTCGCGAGTTCGGTTGGATCCTGCGTTGTCTCGGTGAGCGAGGACTACTCGCGGCAGCTGGCGCGGTGCTCGTCGCACGGCCGCCAGCGTCGAGCTTCGACAACCAGCCCTCTGCCGCCGAACGGGCAGCTCACCGCGCCGAGCAGCGTGACGTCGCGATCGAGATCGTCGGCCGGTACAACCCCGATGCGGTCGTGTGCGTCGGGGTCCCCTTCGGACACACTCGACCTCAGTGGATCCTGCCCTACGGCGGAGAGGTCACCGTCGACGGGACCGAGCACAAGATCTGGGCCGACTACTCCTGAACCCGTGGCTGGCACGTGCGGGCGTTGCAGCGGGTACCCGCTGGCATAATGCCTCGAATGGACCTGACCTGGGAGCAGATTGTCGTCGACGCGCGCGATCCGATTGCTCTCGGACGATGGTGGGCCTCGGCTCTGGGCTGGGTCGTCGTGGCCGAAGCCGATGACGAATTCGAGATCCGGGCGGCATCCGACCAGTTGCCTGGTCTGTTGTTCGTGCCGGTCACTGAGCCGAAGGTGGGCAAGAACCGGTGGCATCCGGATTTCCGCCCGGTCGACCAGGCCGCCGAGGTCGACCGCCTGATCGCTTCGGGAGCTCGACGGGTCGATGTCGGGCAGGGTGAGCGCCAATGGGTCGTCTTGGCCGACCCTGAGGGCAACGAGTTCTGCATCCTTGGTGCGCGCTGCTGAATTCAGCACCTTCCTCGAAACCAGCCAACCGCCCACCATGCCGTCCACCTCAGCGGTCAGCACGTCGCTCGGCGCCGTCCGTTCGTCGAAGAACAGGTAGGAGTCCGCGGTGGTGGGTGCGAGAGCAGGCGACACGGGAGACTATGCGGCCGCGGCGAGCCGGAAAGGTGGCCGGACCCCTCGGTGAACCTTCCCGGTTACGGTGGTGGCGTGCCGCCGACGAACACTCACGACCTGGTCACCCGCGGCCGGCAGGCGCTCGCCGCAGGTGACCCGCTCACCGCGGCCAAGCTGCTGGCCGAGGCGGCCGACACCGAGCCGGACAATGCCAGCCTGCTCACCGACCTGGCACGGGCGCACTTCCACTCCGCCTCGCTGGGTCGAGCTGAGCAGGTGCTGCAGCGGTTGGTGGAAATCGACCCCACCGATGGGTACGCCCGGATGCTGTTGGGACGCACCTTGCAACGCCAAAGCCGCAGGGAAGAGGCACTGACCCAGCTACGGCTGGCGGTCGCGCTCACCGACGACCCGGACGTCGCGATGCAGCTGTTCAAGGCCGAGCAGGGCTGAGAAGACGCTGGCAGTCGGTGCCCGAGGGCGCCCGCGTCGATACGCTCGCAGGCAAACCCTTACGACGACGAACAGGAGCGCTCGTGGTAGTCAACCTCGGCAAGGGCGGCAACGTCTCGCTGACCAAGGAAGCCGGGTCCGCCGGGCTGCGCGCCGTGACGGTCGGGCTGGGGTGGGATGTGCGCACCTCCACCGGCGTGGACTTCGACCTGGACGCCTCGGCGCTGCTGTGCAACGCATCCGGCAAGGTGGCCTCTGACGCGCATTTCGTCTTCTTCAACAACCTCACCAGCCCGGACGGTTCGGTGGAACACACCGGGGACAACCTCACCGGCGAAGGTGAGGGCGACGACGAGGCGATCAAGGTGAACCTCGAAACAGTGCCGCAGGAGATCACCACGATCGTGTTCCCGGTGTCGATTTACGAGGCCGACAGCCGCGGGCAGAACTTCGGCCAGGTCCGCAACGCCTTCATCCGGGTGGTGAACCAAGCCGGTGAGACCGAGCTGGCCCGCTTCGACCTCTCCGAGGACGCCTCCTCCGAGACCGCCATGGTGTTCGGTGAGTTGTACCGGCACAGTGGGGAATGGAAGTTCCGCGCCGTCGGTCAGGGGTACGCGAGTGGGCTGCGCGGCATCGCCCAGGACTACGGAGTGAATGTCTGATGAGTACCGAACCGGGTGGCAAAGTCACCCTCACCAAGTCCTCGCCGACGGTGTCGCTGTCGAAGTCCGCTGGTGGGCTGATGCGGGTGAACCTGAACTGGACGGCGCGACCAGCCACGGCTGGAAGCGGCGGGTTCTTCAAGAAGCTGCTTGGCGGCGGTGATTCCGCGATCGACCTGGACCTGGCGTGCCTGTACGAACTGAGCTCGGGGGAGAAGGGGGTGGTGCAGGCGCTGGGCAACAGCTTTGTCTCCGACCCCGGGGCGAGCCCGGTGATCCGGCTGGACGGTGATGACCGCTCCGGTACGAACACGGCGGGGGAGAACCTGTTTGTGGACCTTTCCCAGCTCGCCCGGCTGTCCCGCGTGCTGGTCTTCGCCTTCATCTACGAAGGTGTGCCGAATTGGTCGGCGGCCGATGCCGTTGTCACGTTGCACCCCCCGGGTGGCGCGCCGGTCGAAGTGCGCCTGGACGAGCACGCGGCGAATGCGTCGATGTGCGCGGTGGCGTTGCTGGAGAACTCAGGTGGCGAGCTCGTGGTGCGGCGCGAGGTGCGTTACGTCAGCAAGGGGCACAAGGAGTTGGACGCCGCCTACGGGTGGGGCCTCAACTGGACGGCCGGGCGAAAGTAGCGCGGTAGCGGGCGAGGTTCACCCGACCGGCGTCGGCGAGGACCCCCTCGGTGCGCAACCGGGCGAGCTGTTCGGCGGCGAGGTGCGGTGCCGGTGCCCCGCTGGCCCGAAGCACCCGGTGCCAGGGCAGGTCGGCGCCATCCTGACGCAGGATCGTGCCCACGATCCGCGGCGACGGCAGCCCGGCGGCCGCTGCGAGGTCGCCGTAGGTAGCGACCGTGCCGGGCGGGATGGCCCGAACCAGGGCGCGCACCCGCTCGACGTCGCTGTCGCTGATTGGGGCCAAGCTCAGCGTTCCAGCAGCGGCCGTAGGAGTGTGCCCACCTGCGCCGGGAATAGTTGCGGCACCATGTGGGCGCAGTCCAGCGGGTGCACGGTGAGGTGGTCGCCCAACTCCGCGGCCAGCGCCGCCCGGAACGCGGCTGACACGAACGGCGGTTGTACCCGCGATGCGGGAACGAACACCGTGGGAATCCCCGGCGGCGGCACCACGAACGGCCGGGACATCTCGTTCCACGCCGTCACCACCGCGGGAGCATAGGTGCGCCAAGCCCACCGGCCGTCGGGCTGGCGTGCCAGGTGCTCGGCCACCTCCGCGTCCACCAGCGCCTGCGGCACCCCGTCCCAGGCCCGGGCCTTGTCCGCCGTTGCCGCGGCGGTGTCGTCCCAGCGGTCGGGCGTGCACGAATCCTCGGCGGACTCCTGTGCCCGTGCGGGGTCGATGCCGATCGCCGGGTCCAGCAGAACCAGGGCGCTCACCCGCTGCGGCACTGTGCGGGCGAGGTGCACGCCGATCGCTCCGCCGAAGGAATGGCCGAGCACGACGACCCGCGGTACCCCCGCCGCGTCCAGCACAGCCACCAGGTCGGCCACGTGCTGTTCGATCGTCCAGGGTGGACGGTAGGGGGAGTGGCCATGGCCGCGCAGGTCCGGGGCGATCACCCTGGCGTGTGGCAGCTCGGTCTTGGCCATGGCCCGCCAGCGTCCGCCGTGCCCGGTCACCCCGTGCACTGCCAGGATCGGCGGCCCGTCGGGTGGGCCGAAGTGGTGCACGTGCAGCGGGGCGCTCATGTCGGACATCCTCGCAGGGCGACGCGGCGCGTTGCGCTCGTTGGTGTAGTTCAGGCTGCGGTTGCCCCCGTTTCGGGGTGCCATGCGCGGAGCAGGACGTCGGTGGCGTATCCGAGGTCGAGGGGTTCACCGTGCCAGCCGGGGTCGATCGCCGTCGGGTCCAGGTCGCCGCGGAGTAGGTCGGCGCTCTGACCGTGTGTTGGGGGGGCGGGTAGCCACGCTGCGCTTCCTTGGGAGAAGGCGAATGTCTGCCCGCCGAGAGCGGTGATGATTGTCGACGCCGACGCCTCGGTCACCAGCCCCTGCAACCGGGCCTTGATCGAGCGCACCACCGTGGCGTACACCATGATCGCCGACCCCGTCGCGTTCAGGTCGGCGCCCACACCACCCGCCGTGAACGCCACCGGCACCATCGCCTGCAACAACACCCCCGACTCCGGAGCCAAGCCGGCAGCGCACCATCCTCGATGTCCACCTGTGGCCCCCGGGTCCCGACTCTGTGGCCGAACACGAATCGTGTGGCCCCGGGGGCCGGGCTGCTACACCCGAAGCTCATGTCGCGACGCCTCGCGACCCGTCACGTCGTAGTGCCCTCTTGTTATTCTTTGGCCATCTCGACATCAGGAGTCTCGAACAACTGCCAGGGCCGGCTCCGGCGCCGGTCAATCTATTTCCAGTCCGGAACATTCATCTTCTCGAAGAACTTTCTCCGCGCTTCGGCGGACGCGGCTTGTTCCTCGTCAGTCCTAACGTGGAGAGGAACTTACGACTGAGCCACATCCTCCTCGATCTTCTTGGCGGCCCACCGGCACGCCTCGTCCTCCGAGTCGAAGTACTCGTGGCTCCCGTCGATTCCCTTCTCCGAGTAGTAGATACTCATTCCCTCGGGTTCTCACCTGAGCAGACCAATGCATCTAATAAACTTCTAAGCATTCCCTGAGGTGGAATCAACCTGAGCAAGGTCTTGTAGAGGTCGTCCGTGCGAATCCAACCCCCGAGCACGCAGCACTTCGACGTATTCGGCTTCGCTTTGCTCAGCCAACCGCTGAGCACGAGCGCGCCGCTCTGGACTATTCCGAATTGTGACAATATTTAGATTACGTCGATCGCGGTCTAGAACAAAATTGCAGGCTTCCGACTCGCTCGCGAAATAGCGCTGATCATCGACGTTACCCTTTTCGTAAAGAATACGGTCCAGCCACCCGAGCCGTCTCCTAGCGGTGCGATTACCGTGACATTATTGGGTAAACCATCCCCTTGTATGGGCACATCTGTCAAAGCGTAGTCTTGAATACGTCCCTCTTTGACCATCTGAGCCTCAAAGTCCCAAATTGTTGTCATGGGGTAATCTCCATCAAGTAGGGGCCATTCGCTGGATCCAAGTACCATGAGAGTGGCTGGTCGAGACGATACTGTTTCCCGCCACCTGTCTCACCAAAAGCTTTCTCGACGCGACTCTGAATGACGTCTACTGGTCGGACCACCTCGTAGACATGATAGCCCTGCCCGATGGCATCCGCGGGCAGTGCGCGCTCGGGGTACGAAGTTCCGATCGGGGATAAATACTTGCCCTGTGTAGTTCCGTATCGGTCGATCTGTACTCCCTGCTGCTCAGCACCACGCGTAGTCAAACGCAAATACACCAAGTGGCACGTCAAGCGAGCTGCTCACCGCACCTGGCCACAACCCCGACACGAACCCCGCGTCCACATCAGCGCCCACTAACTGAACGGTATCGGGGCAAAGGGGCGACAAGCCGCGTGACCAGCGGGAGCTGAACGTCCCGGTCGGCCACATGGGGTTTCAGTCCGCCACGGCCTGGTAATAGCACCCAATTCCGCGCTTCTGAAGACCCTCGCGGGCCGCGAGAAGCAGCTCCGCGGCGCGCCCGTGCGGTTCGTCGAGGCAGACCACGACGATGTCGAT
>JAABUP010000711.1_pt1 | contig 71453 bp, 79 predicted proteins | sample 5559201 | NCBI WGS metagenome assembly JAABUP01 (sample SAMN10711887, study PRJNA513373) | rock metagenome | isolation source: Antarctica rocks | place: Antarctica | reverse complement strand
GTCTCCTTCTCTCCCCCGTTGATTCCAGCCACTGCATTGCTGTAGGTGAATGTGTCCGCCAGCTTGCGTTTATGTCCTTTGCGTTCGCTATCAACTGGTGCACTCATGAGTTAGTACAACACTGATCGAATATGCGGCCGGCACACAGCTCCTACGTCTTTGCCGACGTCCACGTGCATTCACGCAAACAAGACGAGGCTAGACTGTGCTGTCAATGCGCCGGCTAAGGGGCAAAGCCAGCTGAAATTGGGCTTTGAATCCGCGATACAGGCACTTTCGCGGTGCGCCCGTCAGGAAATACAGGGAGTGACCTGTTAGCAAGAACGCACCGTCGTGGACATTCGACTTGCGTCGTGCGCCCTGTTGACTCTGTTGGCGCTCGCACTTGGGTTTGCAGACCTCCGGTGCTATTCAAAGTGCTTCCCCATTCCAATATTAAAATTAGTTAATATTAATGATTATTCTTGCATGGTGACTTGTCAGTGACAACCATACACAGTTGCTTCGCGGATGCATGTAACGAAACTGCACGAGACTTGATGTCGCATTGGAAAACACCCCGCTAGAGGTGGACACCCATGGAGTCGCAAGATGGTGGTGCGTCGATAGACGATGATATTGCAGAGACACAGAAGCTTCTGACCGTGGTCACCAGACCCGTCGTTCGCGACCGTTTGCTGCAGCTGCAGCACGCTCTCCAACAGGTGAAGGCAGTATGCTTGTGCCATGTCGTATCCGAGTCCCATAAGTTGCGCTGTATCTGCACAGCACTAGTCAGCAGGCGGCTTTTAGGCAGTTGTCCTTTATGTACCTTGTTTGAAGTGTATTCCAAGTGTGTTGCAGCTTGCGTCTTGGTACTGATCATGATGCTCAAACTTGATTTGTGCTTGCGGCAAGCGTCGCCTCAGCTTGTCCTGTGTGCGCCATACTTTATTGCTTTCGGACAATGCCTTGTTTGCTAATATTTTTGCCGGCATTGCCTTACAATCCCTCGATAAGCATTGTCTTGCTGCACTGCGGTACATCTATCATTCTGAAATCACTTAAGGTCTTTGGTCTCTCTTTGGTCTCAGCCTCTCCCTTGTGATGTTGGCTAATACCATCAAGACCCAGGTCACATACCAGCAGCTCTGTGCTTGTTGGTGCAGAGCAAACTACAGCTTATTCACGGAGGCAGTCAGCAGGTCATTGGCGCTGGCGGTCAGGCATATTCAAGTGGCTATGCTGCGGGCTTTTCCTTTGCATCTGGACTGAAGGCAGATCATGCAACAGTGAAAGAGCAGCACAGGTCTACTGGTAAGCTATTCATAAGTCAGCCTCTGCTCTGACGACTTGTATTTGCACACTCTCAAAAATCTTCGCTTTGCCACAGAGTTTCAAGGTGATGCCATTCTGTCTCCATATGACCCTGTCTGGGCTGCGCCAGCAAGCACAGTCTACAAGTCAGCAGCAGGTATGTCGTTTGCACGCAGCAAAGGCTCATGAACGTGGCATGTTAGTATAGATCTGGCTGCATTTTGTGACGTTGGTTTAGCCATATGGCGTTCAAAGTGCATGCAGGCACAAGCTGGGCAGCAGGGCAGCAATCTCCCACCCTCTCTGGAGTCAACAGTCATTCGACAATCAGCCAATTAGCTCTGAGAGATCAAGCTGCAGGTGAGATGCTTATTACTGTTAGACAAGTTGATCAGTCGATGCAGGGCTTTCAGCACACTCAAACATGTATCATCCTTGTCACTTGACATCAATGTGTTTCCTGTCTTCACACTACGGTGCAATGCTGCAGGAGATATGCAGACCATGTTAAACAATCCTAACTCAGTGTTGCCAGCGTTGCGGTACGGCATGAATCTGCAGCTGGTGAATGGTCAGCCACAGCTTCCCATGGAGGCACCCTTCAGAATCTTGACTACCTGTAGTTGGGAACAAAATGCATATACAGTCAAAATCTATGTGCCACTGCATGGTGTCAAGACTGACCTGCTGCGGGCAGTCTTTGAGCCGCATATGCTGGATATCAAAGCCATGAACTTGCAGGTAAAGCAGTTGGTCTTGTAATATGTACCATTAATACGCATGTTGCTTGTCTATGCTGCTGCTGCACATAATAGTGTCTGTCCCTGATGGTATGCTAGGATGCAGGGCAAGAACTACATATTCAGTATAAAGCAGACATATCGGCCTGTCAACCCTGATGGGTGCTCAGTCATTGCTAGTAAAACCAAGAAGAACATCTTGATCACGATTGCGGTGAGGCAATTTGGCACTGTGTTGTACTTTGCATGCGTACGCCTCTTTTGAAAATGGTATCCTGCGTGGAAGAATTGTGCTTTGTGTGACTTTGCATTGAGAATAGACATACCCACTTTGTGTTGTGTTTACGCCTTGATATGTCAGGCCATCTTCTTGGGGCTTCTATATATGCTCAACATCATGAATGCTGCACAAAAGCTTTGGGCATCAGTACAGGTTCTGATGCCCACTGAGCAGCCACTGACTTCTTCATGTTGATGCAGAAAGCCCACAGTGACACACAGGAGGAGAAGCATTGGCGTGACTTGCAGCGCTGACTAGCTCCTTCTGTCTATGTGAGCGGCCTCGTCAACTCTTGGCTGGCATAGAATCTCGGTGTACATTAACTTCAGTCGGCCATCAGAATGTTCTGAATACTGCATGCGACAACATGACTGCTGTCATGCTTTTGGCTTGCACTCCTCCTGGTCATCATGGCCGAGTCTTACAGCCTTCTCAGCTTGCCCTCATGATGACCTCTTTGGCTGGGCATGTGTTGCGATTACCGGAAATTGCAATCTGGACGATGCTTCACATACAGTCGTTTCCTCACTAGCAACAGTAGGTATGGCATCTGTTATGTCTGTCAGTTCCGAGTGGCCAGCTTGCTGCATCCTTGAATTGCCAATTCCATCAGGGACTGGCAGAGGGACTGCACGTACCATTTTTGTTTTGTGGTTTCAGCTTCAGGCATAAGTGCAGACACAGGCATCAAAGGTCATATGGTTTGATGTTGTGCGAGCTATGTTGAGCAAATGATAATTTGAAAACCTGCTAATTTCAGCATAGTCATGTAATAAACTCAGTACTTCAGCAGGCTAGCGTCGCAGTGGTAGGAGACAGTGCCTAAACGCTTATGTGGGGATTGGTGTTGCAGTGATTGTGACAAATTTTTGCACTCATGTGTCATGAGTCACGCATGCAAGCAGTCGTCCTCCATCCTGCGATTCCTTAGACCGGCTCTCACGCTAGCATACCAACAGCCATGTCTTGCATCGTTCGATGGACCTCTTTGGTTGCAGCAATTTTGGCTTCGCTGTTGCTACACAGGTCCCCTGTGTTGGCGCAGACCTCAAACTGCACAGTCCAGAGTTTCGACGTTAGCACTCTCGCGGGGAGCTTTCAGTACGCCGCCAACTTCACTCAGATTGGAATTTGTGCCTCGCAGACTGTGTAAGTATGCAGCTCAGATTATCAGGGCGATTCAGCAGCCTAAGTCCTGCAGATCACCCCGCATTTGCTTACAGAGTAAGTTTGCTGTATCTGGAAGGGGACTGCATTGAGGACAGAGACGACAACAGCGGCGCTGACTGCAGCCGGCAAGGTGGCACAGCAAATGCTACATCGTGTACAGATGTCTTTGCCAAAGGTGAGACTACTTTAGTGCTGAACTGCTCAAGCTGTTTGTTTTGTTAGGCTATCTTGAGCTTGTTTGTGCGCATGCTGCAGCAAGTTCAGACAACTTCAGAAGTGTTTCAAGCATAGAGAGTTCCTCGTTGGAATTCACAAGTGGAACTGTGTGCAATTCCAATGCTAGCACAGCTTACATATTCGCCAACACAACCTGTTCCTCATTCAGCCCCAGCTGGATCTTGGTGAGCTTGCTGTTGCTTTGTCCTGTTCCTTGTTGCGTCTACAGTGCTCTGTGTTGCTCTCATTGGGGCAGCAAATCAGGCAGCTTACACAAAGCTTGCACCACTTGTGACATAGCTGAACCCAGTTGAACAGCCTGATGACTGCCGAACTATCAAAGCTTACAACTATGGTGCTGCAATAGGCATCATCGTGGCTGTCATAGTAGTGTTGGCATTGTTGATAGGCGGGTGGATATACTGGTATCGCCGCTCATCACGACAGGTCGGTAAAACCTAGACTTGGCACAAATACTTTGCAGGCTACACATAGATACTGTGCAGCCTATTTTCCCGGCCACCTGCTGCTTACGGCACTCGCATATATTTACTTTTTGTCTGACAGCATCTCATCAAGTAGTGCCTTCACTGTATTGTTCGTGTGCCGCCAGTGCTGCACAATGTACTCAGCCCTCATGCGTTGTCAAAATTTCATTACAAGAGCAGGTGCAGCGGCCTGTGGGTTCACCTCAATGGACATTTGTTCATGACTCCAGGGAGTGTATGAGCCTCATCATGACATACACATGCAGCCATATCCTGAAGGTTCTGCTGGCCAAGCCTACAATGACCAGGGCTACAGCTCATCCAGCTTGCCTGCACAGCAGACATCCAGCACTGATCGGATGCACTCTGGCTACCCTGCATCAGGTGAGCACACTGTAAGCAGTTGCAATGTCCACTGTGCTCATCAATCATCAGGCGTATGAACTCCTCAGAGCATCAGTGTGTGTATGAGTGCTTGTCATCACATGCTTTGGCCAACTTACTCATCAGAAAACACATCTACGCTATTGTACATGAACAACAGATGTTCAGCTATCTTAAACAAGAGCACACAGTGGTCTTTGTAAACTGACCAGTGGGTATGTGCAGAGGTGTTTAGGTAGACAAAAGTCCGTGTACGGTGAGCCAGGCAAACACAGTACAGATTGCTAACATCACTGACAAGTTGCGCCACCTTGGTTAACGTGTGCAGGTATGGGACAGGGTAGTACAACTGTACAAGGGACACCAGTGTATCCACCATGGACAGGAGGAGGGTTCAAACCACCAGGAAGCTCCACCCCACGATGATGTCCTCTTGATTCTTTTCTGTGACAAGTTACGTGCATTGATCTTGCCAAACGTGCTGCAGGTTTGCAGTGACAAAATGCTCTGGTCAGCTCACTTTTGGCAGCAGTCTCAGCGTACAATGTTGGCTGCTGGTGTGGGATGTGAAAAATGTGACATTGTTTGGCCTAATCCCAGCGCAAGACTGCTCTGTTGACCAAAAATTCCTGGAGTCTCGAAGCAACAGTGGACTATGTTGACACAATCACATAGCAAAATAGTTGCATCCTTGCTGCAGCGGAATTAATGTTTACAGCCATCATGTTGCTCGGGGACAGATCATGGCTTACATGTGACTCAAGATGTGAAGCACCACATTGCAGGGTCTAGATTACTTACATATAATACATCTAGACAATAACTTCAACAATGTTCTGCAGCGGGTTCTTCATAAATCTTCATGAGTCCGAACATGTTCAGCCCTGGAAGATCAGTGCAGCCTGCACATAGTAGCACTTACTCTCCTACCCAAGACACACAACTCAAGCTCTCAGCAGGCTTTGCCGCCCGTGCTCACAGACAACGGGACAACTTTCAGCTCACAGCAAACTTTGCTGAGCAAAGGATGTTTCTGATGATCTATAAGAATAAATTTTCGATGATACTGGCTGGATAGCAATCACAGAGTGCGCAGGCAGCAGCTCAGGAAGAATGATGTTGTAGTCAGGCTGATGCAGCAGCCTGTTGTTGAACAGCAGGCACTGTGGCTGCAGTTGCAAGCTGATTGGCTCCTGCCAAATGCTGTGCAGCTGCTGCTCCATGTATGGCACTGCCATCACTTGAGCTAGCTCCAGCAGGGTATGGTACAAATGCTGGCCTGGACTTCAACCCTAGCTCCTCAAACATTTCCAGATCAGCATTCCGTTCATTGTTCTTGGTTGTTAATAGCTTGTCACCATCAAAAATGCTGTTGGCGCCTGCCATGAAGCATAATGCCTACATGCAAAGGTTGCCATTCATCCCGGGAGGATCACAAGTGTGAGACACATCTCATAGTCCACAACATGACTCAACTGGTGGTTCTGCTTTGTCATGTGTGTGCCAGTGTGGCAGATGCCTCCATCTTGCAGCAGCTCAAAGGCAAACAGATCCAGTAAGGCATGAAGAGCAAAGTGTTTATGCGCAAACATCATGTCCGTACAAAGTCACATGGCTGAGATGCATGCATCACCATTACACAGCCTGTGCCTAAGTATATTTGGCGCCACATCATGATGACAATGTATTAACCCATGCCTGCATTTCAGAAAAGGCACACCAGTTTGCAGAGTATGATATAGCCAATAAGGCCATGATCTGACCTGGTCTGTGAGGGAGAAGTTGAGGCGGCCAGCTGAAAGTCGCACCACAGATCTTGGCATGGTGACTCGCGCTGTAGCTACGCATCGCACAATGTCAACAGCTGAAGGAGGCTTGTTGTCTTGCATGGGGGTGCCTGCACCAGGTGCCCTTACTCAAAAACATAAGCCACACTTTCACATAAGAATTGCACTCACAACGGCAATATTGTCTTCCTTCCTGTCTGCAGACACTCATAGTTGAGCTGCAAAGCTTTCCTTGGGAAACATGTCAACCTTCTTGACACTGATACACATGAACAAGCTCCTGCGGCTCTTGTTCTGAAAGTATGGGAGCTGTTCAGTCATCTAGATGGCACACTGGCCTGGTCTTACTGATACCATAACTGACATTTTAGGGTCTGCCCAAGACTGGGAGACAAAAGTGTAGTGGGCGGTGGGAGTCTGCAAACATTCGGGAAGGCAGCTGTGCTTCATCAGTCATCCTGCCTATCACAAATGGCACAAAGCTTACCAGCAACCGCCACCAGGGCGTTGATGGGGACCGACTCAGGGTGCTCAGGGAGAGTGGCAAGCTGGTGGATGAGGCCCACCCTGTCCTTTGGGCCCTCCCCCAGCCCAATGATTCCCCCAGCGCACACACTGATGCCAGCCTCGCGCACGCTTTGCAGGGTGTCTAGCCGATCCTAAAGTGCCAAATGAGTAATCTGTTTGCATGATCTCAAGTCTGGACTTTGCAACATCCTCAGCAAGCCACAGAGTGCCTTGCCTGAATTGTACAGTACAAAGTCTAGCTGCGAACATACAGCTTGTGCCTGCCTTCATCTCAGCCGGCAGCTGTTTATCTGGCTATGCTTTGACTCGATCAAGGATGCCAATGTTTACAAGCTTGATGTGCTGTTCATGCAGCATGGTTCTGGCTTCACAGAAGGACAACGGTCTTGCATGTTTTGACACAGCAGGAGCATGGTGCTGGAAACAATGATCAAGGCAGCCTACCTGATACTTGCGGCTGGATGTGACTTTGGGGTAGTACTCTGGGCTGGTGTCTAAATTGTGGTTGTATGCTGTCAGGCCAGCTGTTCTCAGCTGTGCTGCTTGCTCCGGTGTGAGCATACCCAGAGTGGTGCACACCTCCATGTTCAGCCCTCGAATCTTGCCCACCATGTCAAGAACACGCTCCCACTGTCTTTTGCCAACCTGCATGATATAGCAGGTGATTCGAGGTATCATCAAGGGCCAGCGCCAAGGCTGGGATTGTGTTAAGAAAGGAAACCAATTTGACTGGGCTGACGGTAATAAGCTGGAAGCTGCTTCCCTTGGTTATAAAGATGATGTGGTAGAGTGACGATTGCATAGCATGCATACTGGGGATTGGCTGAGCTTGCTGCTACAAGCTGGTGTAAGAGTTGTATATCCAGCTGCTTGTATTTGGTTTGCTGAATCAATCCAAATGAGACCTCACATACTGGATGCAGATGGACTAGACAACAGGCACACCTGTGTCGGCCCTCGCCACGCTGCTCCCATGCAGAACCTTGTGCTACCGGCTTCTTTGGCTCTTAGTGCCGCCTGTATAAAAAACAGAAAGCGGCATGTTACAATCTTACCCATGCTCCTGCTGAGCTGCATAGCATGCTACTTGCTGATGTTTGTCAGCTGTGAAAACGTGCTCATACCGTTGCTGGCGTCCCAAGCAACTGCACATGTACATAAACGAAGATGAGCACACCTCGTATACTGAGTCAAGGTCCATTAGCTTCTCAGCTTTTAGGCCGACATCTTTACTCCAAGAGCTGCTCTGAGCACAGTAGTTGCAGGTTTCAGGACAACCTCCTGTTTTGATACTGAGTAAAGTGCAGCGCTGAACCTGCAAGCCATGGGTCCAGCATGGATTTTGTATGCAAGCAAATGGGCAGTGAATGTCGCCTGGTGTGTCAGTTGCTCACCATTTGCGGGTCATTATACATGCGATGTACAGACGCTGCTTTGTAAACCAGGTCCAAAAGAGGGGTGTTGTACACTGCAGCGACCTCTTCTCGGCTGAAACAAACATAATTGTTGAGACAAACCGTTGGATCGAAACCAGACCACCGAACAAAAGGCAGCGTGACACATGATGGCCGGTACCTCCAGTCGTTGCGAATAGCCCCGAGCTCGAAAGCCCCATAAGATCCTTGGGTCTCCGCGGTGCAAACAGGGGCATCCTGCACATCGAGCTGCGGCTGCGCTTGCATGCTTGCGCAGGAAGTGCTGACGCCGCATTGCTGTCCAGTTGCGCTCGGCAAACATCGCCAAGGCTGGGTCTGCACTGCATTTACTGTCGCTTGCAGGCCTCTGCGGGTCAAAATACCCATCGCTGCCATATCTGACCCACTATATGTTGCAGCAGTTACAGCGCAAGACGCTGACACTGATGCCAACAAGATAGTACGAAACGATACGTTTGCCGGGAGCTCGAGCGGCCTAAAAGCCATTTGAACGATCGTTCATGTCGATCGTCTTATTAGACCAATTACCAAGTTACGGTACTGTACTTTTGCAATTGACGCTTCTTTCGCATCTCAGCGTCATAGCAAACTGCATAGCGCAACCCGCCAAGCCACATTGCGTCTTCCGCGTACCTGAATGGCGTTGTAAGACAGGGGGCGACAAGTAAGGCTGGTGGTCGCTGGACACGGCAATGTACAGTATCGCGGACCTCTTGATCTGAGGCACTCCTCTACAAGCGAGCTGTCTGCCCAAACCTCGGCCGACGCAAACTCCCCTGCGGTCGATTTGTCTCAACCGGAGGTCACACAGCGCATGCAAACCGGTCGCGCGCGCCTGCAATTTTCTGTGCAGATTGACTGTCGTCCCGCGCTACATCAGCGATCAGGTCCTGCGTCAGCTCGACAAGCGTGCTTATTGCGCCGGGACCGGTCACTCCGACGTCGCAATGCTGCAAAAGTTGACACAACAACGGCTGAGTGCTTGACTTCGAGACTAGCTCTGGTCAGCACACAGGAGTACCGCCGAAATGTGGGAATATGCTTAGTGAACAGTGAGGGTCTTGTCTTCGCTGCCAGGTCAGAGCGTCAGGGACTGCTATCTCAAATCACAGTGCTATTGATTTGAAGACCAGTTGCCACTGACTTCAAGCCGATTGCAGGCGGGTTGATGACAGTCAGGGTACCTGGCAAATGCCACAGGTCAGGTGTCACAACTGCTTTGCCCCAGCTGTGTCTTCTGCGCAGCATGCTGGCCTTGTTCTTCTGCCAGCACCTGTCCAAGAGGAAGCATCGTGATATTGCAGGGAGGCATTGACCCGTGCGAGAACCCATTTGTGGCGGCAGCTCGAGAATTGCTAGAAGAGACAGGCATTAGAAGCATTGAATTTGTGGCACAGGTCAGACAGGGGTGAATCTCAAACATGTCAATCGTGCAAGCACCACGCTCTTGCATGGCGTTGCTATGTTCCAAAGTGCTGTGCATGCAGATTGACCAATGGATTGACTATGAGTTTCCCACTACTGTGCAGTCAGCTCTCACAGGCTGCTGGACAAAATACAAAGGCCAAACACAGAAATGGTAAGCCCATGATCTGCATTCCGGCAGCAAGCAAATACAAGATGCAACGCTCTGTCTCGTTACTCATTGGCAGTCCCCATCCATGTGCACATCTCTTGCCTAGACAAACTTTGACAAAGCATGTAGTGAAGTGCAACACACCTCAGATGAATACATCAAGTACGAGGTGCAGATGACAGCAGAGCTGTGGTTTGCAGATTATATTGTGCACTTGTCTGTCATGCAGGATGCTGTTCAGATTCTGTGGCAGTGACTCAGAAATTGATCTTGATTTTGCTGACAAGGAGTTTTTGGAATACAAATGGGCAGAGCTGCATGACCTTCCTGACAAAGTAGTGTACTTCAAGCAGCATGTATACCAGCTTGTTGTGCTAGAGTTTGGTCCATACATTAAAGGATCAAGAAGGCAGGAACAACATGACAATGCACACGGTCACCTGTAACCCCAATGGCTACCTTACAGGACTAGCTAGTTGATCGCGCATTCTGCACATGTACCTGACCGCTATGGACTGCTTGACAGGATGCACTCACCCTGACAATTTACGTGCTTTGTATGTGTGTGTACTCAGATTGTACTCATAAACCTTGCTGTCAGGCATACTAGGTTGTAGAACTTACAAAACTGATTGGAGCTCTTGCAGCAGCTTTTTGCAAGCCTCCTGTGCTGTGGTGGGAGTGACCATCAGATACACAACATTGCCCAATGGTCTTGCATAAATGCCTCTCAATCTCAGATCCTTTGCAACTTGTATAGCTTCAGTGGCACCATAGCCAGACACTCCCTCAGTCTTGAGTTCAGCAGCAAAAACAGTCCCTGAATTTCATTCAACTGGCCATCATAGGTATGACTGGAAAAATGTGTGAGGAAGTCAATCATGCATGCAAACATACTTGTTCCAGTCATGCAGCCATTCTGCGCTTTCCTTATGTGCAATGACACACATGATGCAACTCAGTCACATGGCAGCATCCACATGACCAAATTTGGACATTGCTTTGTAGATTGCACGAGCATTTGGGACCCTACCTAGCACAGTAAGCTTCTGCACACGGGCATGCCTGCTGAGCTGATCCACAACTTGCTCATCCCATAGCTCCACCAAGCTCAGAGGTGCAGTTTGCTGATCTGGTTCACGCAGGTTTGGGTTGCAAGCAGGATCAGTATATATGTCAAGGGCGGTGACAGCAGCGCTGCAGCCTATGGCATGTGCTGTGTAAGAATGGCCATGCAACAGAGCCTTGAGCTTAGAATCATGCTGGAAAGCTTCAAAGATGCCGTTAGTGGCCAGGGTGGCAGACAGAGGCAGCATGCCGCCTGCATGCATCACCATCACTCCAGGTTGTACAATGAACGCTGAATATGAGCAGACTCAAAGTGGGCGTCACTATCAATACTTGCAACCTGGGTGGCTATGACTCGTGGACACACACATTCAAAACGCCATCTGTGCAAAGCCAGCTTGAGTGAATACAGCACACAAATCATGGACAGCATGTGAATCTGTCTGGAAGAGGTCAAGGATGTTATGTGCATCTGTCACCAGCACGAAGCATGCCATCAAAGAAGTAACAGCTTGTGTATCTCCGTGTAAGATACTCGTCGCCAAAGATACCACAGCAGCAGCCCTACCAGTCAGCAGCTTGGCATAGCAGGCAATGTCAGGCTTGACGCCCAGCATCTCAGCAGCTGACAAGTGTCCCAGCCGCCAGATGCCGCTGAAGACTTCATCCAGTATGACAGGGATGTTGTGCTTCTGGCAGTGCTGTGCCATAGCTCGCTGGAAAGCGGGATCTATCATCACCATCCCACCTGCACCCTACACAAGGCGCAGGATGCTTGAGCGGATTACTAAACAGCCTGGTTCTCACTCAGGCTTGAGAGAATTGTACAGGATACCAATGCAAGGTCAAAGCCAAAGCTGTGTCACAGCTTAATGACGGCCGGCATATGGCAATTGCCACTGCTGCAATCAGCCTCCAAACAACATGCTGCAGTGCATTTGCTGGCAAGCACCAGCCAACACACACAAGACATGATTTGATATCACAATGCTACAGCATACCATTGCCGGATGCCAAATATCCTATGGTAAGAGAGTCAACTCAATCGCCAGCCTCCAGGGCAACAAATGAAACCAGCTTCGATTGCGTCAAGTGACAGGTTTTCGTGGCAGGACAGTGTGACAATGTCTGTAACATGCTCTATCCTGGCGCATGCATGCCGTATGGCCAACACTTGCTGCAAGACCCTAGCACACAATAAACAAGGCCCCAGCTGCTCAGTCACTTGCACTGATGGATCACCTGTAGCACTGGTTCCATAATGCAAGCCGCAATGCGCACTGGACGCCCAGCTTCATATTGCTGCCAGTGTGATGCAATGTAAGCAGCATAGGCGTCCTGCACATCCTGTCGCTGACTAAAGACTCCTTCCCGCCTGGAAAAGGTGAGCTGCACATCATCCATCTGACCGCCTGCATGGTGCTTCACATGGTCCCAGATCTTGCTTGGTAAGCTGACCTGCCACTGTCCTTGTGTCAGGCCAACAGTTGGGGGCTTCAGGAACAAGCCACGCGACTGGAACCTGCAAAAAAAAGGTTCAATGGCTTCACAGCATTCATGTGCAAAACCAAATCAAACCATCATTTCTCGATGACATACTCTAGCTCGAGTCATGTGCACCACCCTGTTTACTGACTTCATAGTTGTCCATTCAACCACAATCTTGAGAATTTTGCAGATATCTGACACAGCCAGTTGCGCTTTGACACAGCTTGCAGGAAGTGAGAACAGCAATTTGACTAGCAGCAGGAGGCTCAATAGAGACAGAACCTACCAGGGAGTCTGATCATCATTGTTGTATGGAGTCTCAGCAACAGCGTCCATGGCTCCCAAGGTGTCACCATGGTAGCCATTAGTCAGCCCAATCACATGCAGCTCAGTGTGTGAGTCACATGCAGCCTGATCATGAGTCAGTGTCCCAGGGTCTGATGGGCTCCTTGCAAAGATGATACCTGGCCGGTCGTGCTTGAACTTGCGCATGGCCATCTTGATTGCCACCTCAACAGCTGTCGACCTGCAGAGATAACATAATGTCACATGTGCATGAATGCCGCATCATTATATGGCCAGGGTACATGGCAGTCTTCATGATTACTAACAGAAGCTGCAGATAGGAAAACACAAGGTCTTCCTTGCAAGATCAATGGTTGCATCTTTTCAAAAGCATTTCTCAACTTATGTAGGAACAGCGACGAGTGTCACACGCTCAGTCAGGAAAGCATGTCACAGTGCTTGCTCACATGCACAGTTCTTGCTGACGCATCAGGCTGCAATGCAACATTGGCCACAAGTGCGCACTCAAAAACTTCCAGGACCATCCTTGCAAATGTAATCACATATCATGTCAAACTTGTGGAATGCAATGTCTGTCTCAACAGGTGAAATCCGCCGTCCACTGACTGCTTCCAATCAAGCAATGTCGCAACAGGAATTTTGCTTTTAGATGCTGTTTCCCAACAAGCAATGTTGCAACAGGAAGTCGCTTTCACACGCAGTGACTGAAGCCAGAATGATACCCATTGTCAGAGAAGAAGACTTTGCCGGCCCAGCCCTGACCAACACCATCCAGCAGCTTCTGAGCCAGGTCCAAAGCAGGCTGGTGGGTATTCTCTGGGAAGATGACATGCCCGTATCTGCCTGCCGCATATGCCATGCTGCTCACCAGTTTTGGCTGCAGCTCTGCACTCACGCCCTGAACAAGCATGCACACCTGAGCCTCAGCAGTACGTTATCTGATGCATCTGCTTGGACCCCGCTGGTGTACTTGCTCTGCCAACTGGGTGCAACACTTCTTGTTGTGTTGCTGCAAACCGGAAGTGCTGGAGTTTTTGGCGGAACGTGCGGTTGTAACTGGGAGCTGTGTGTGGGGATACGGTTGCATGGAGCTGCAGGCATGCAACACTCTATGCAACATTTCACTGGAAGGAAGTGTTGCAGAGATGCTTCACTCTGTCTGTCTCTGGCATCCATATGCTGACAACAGCAGTTGCCCTGACTATACATGCAGCAGAAACTGCCAGTCTTCAGGAAATCATAAAACACGCACACCATGTATTTATCTCTGCGCTACATATGACCAACATGCATGGCCCAAGCAAGTTATGTCTGGCATAAGAACAACAGCAGACTCAGAAAAACAGCAGTGTTACCTGTGTCCACCAACTGGCACAGGCATCATATTGCATCTGCAACTGAGCAGCAGTGTCATTTTTGTTGCCTGGTTGGTACACTGCAAAGGACTCGCCGCATCTGGAGTCAATGATGGTGACACTGTCTTGGAGCACTGTGGAGTGCTGGGTGAAGGGCCACCAGAAGTTCTTCTTTGCTGCTGACTGGGCTTCACCCAAGAGGGTCACTGAATCACACATGACCAATGCTATCATGTCTCTTGATGAGCAAAGACAAAGTAAAACTTATCACGCTGTCATTCACAACACATAACAGTCCTAGGTATGTTCCAATAGGAGTGCATGTTTCTGCCCACTTCACCATTGCATAAAATGGGAAATCCAGCAAAGGGAAACAAAGAAGAATGGATGCAGCGCCAGAGATACAGTGCTGAATCTTCGGCTTGCCATTGAAAACATGCTCTTTTGGGCGCACAGTTTGCATCTGCAGGCATGCAGCCATTTTTTGCCCTCCATAGCAGCACTTACTGTGCATTCAAGAGGCAAGTGTGCTAGTGTACCAAACACAGCAACTGTCTGTGCGGCAACAGCACACATTGATTGTGGGGTAACACATGCACGAAACAAATGCTGGCAAAGCTAGAACCCCAGAGCCATGTGAAGGCAAGCATGCCAGTGTCACAGATAGTTACACAGCGTCACAGATAGTCACACAGCGTCACACACAGTCACACAGCGTCACAGATAGTCACACAGTGTCACAGATAGTCACACAGTGTCACAGATAGTTACACAGCGTCACAGATAGTCACACAGTGTCACAGATAGTTACACAGCGTCACAGATGGTCACACAGCGTCACACACAGTCACACAGCGTCACAGATAGTCACACAGTGTCACAGATAGTCACACAGTGTCACAGATAGTCACAGATAGTCACAGATAGTCACACAGTGTCACAGATGGTCATACAGCGTCACAGATGGTCACACAGCGTCACAGATGGTCACATGGTGTCACAGACGGTAACATATTGTCAGACCATTAAGGGAACAGCTCACTTCGTTGTTGGTGTTGCCTCACAAGCTGAGCAAGAAGGGCATCAAAGGCCGGGGCACAATTCTGCAGCCATTCCTGCAATGCGCCGTCCAATGCTGTCCTGTTCCTGCAACATGTGTCACTTGCATAATCATGCAATTGCACATTGTACAGACAACTGATCTACTGGAAGAACTGTGTGATTGCATGCTGTACAGACAGCTGATCCTGTTCCATGTGTTACTTGTGTGACAGCGTGACTGCATGCTGTAAATAAGATGTGATATCCAAGCGCTGAACGGCTGTGACCTGTCGCAAGATCCTGTTGGGGAAGAAGGGTGACATTGTGATCTGTTGCAAAATCATGTTGGTGACACGCACTGAACAACAGCTGTACCAATGCACCTTTTCACTAGAAAGCATGCATACAGACAAACTGACACTGTGCAGTCAAGCAAAGCCAGGATGTGCTGCCTGTTTCATGCTGCGTGAACGAATCTTGAAATGAGCTGTTACGGGACAAGACTCTCATACTCAATTCTAGATCTCCTAGCATAGGCGTCTCCTCAAGCTTTGTGTTGCACATCTGCACAGCTTGCAAGGTCATGACAATCTTGCACACAGCTTGTCAATGCTTGCAAGCTGATGTTCTTCAACAGCAGCCAGCATCATGACTTAGAAGATGACATGCCCTCGATCAAAAGCTTCTGACAAGGTGCCACAGCGTGCAAAGCATGCTTAGGTAGTACAGTCAGACTTTGTCTCGATCCAGTTACATGCAGCTGACAGATGCAGCGCAAAGCACATCTGAGATACGCAGTGTGCATAAGAATGCTGTAGAAAGCGATGTCGACTGTTATGCCTGGTGCGAGACGACAATGTTGAGGTGTGAGCTACTTACTTAAGTGCAGGCAGAGCAGGCAATGGGTGAGGAAGAACCACGACATCAGTGTCGGCCCTCACATTGGCCTGGATGGCATCACTGTTGGACCTTGCATGCGAACCTGCTGCTAGCACGATGACCGAAACATCGTATCCTCGGGCCCGCAGGGTCTCATATGCAGTCACACTGGTTGAGATACCGCCTAGGCGCGCGTCTCCAACCAGGATAGCAGGCAGGCGCAGAGGGCGCCAACAGTCACACTACAGATGCACACATGTCATGAGCCTCAGCATTTTGGTTGCCTGACTGATTGCAACCTGTGCCAGCAAAAGCCAGCTGATTGTGCGGATGGAGTAACTGAATTTCATCTGTGCTGGTTGAAGCTAGCTGATAGCACATGAGACTTGCTTTGTACAGCTGAAGATTGCGCAGGGGCTTGAGGCCTCCTGCAGGGCTCTCAAGGGCGTGCAGGAATGGGGTCAAGCTTTGGCTTGCATCCCTTAACTCAGGGGTATGTGACAGCGAGCTAGACCTAAGGTGAGCTACTGTATCAAGTTTGATAAACATCGTCATGGTAGCTCATTATGACCATGGGTTTGTCGCATGATGTTGCAACGCATCTGTAATTGAAAATGCATAACTGCCATCACCTTGCAGCCTTCAACCCACCTTAGCAGCATTCAGCACTTTCTTGTCCCATTATCAATACCGTCAGATCCACAAAAGCAGCTTTAGTCCTAACAAAGTAGGTGTGGCCATGCCATTCATCACTATGTCCAGTGCTAGCGCATGCTGCCAACTAGCACTCTCCTGACTATACTGACGAGTATTTGTGGCACAAAAGGACCATGTAGCATGACCAGGAGATTTAGTCTCACCTGCAATGACCCTGATGGGGCTGGGCTTGCAGGCCCTCCTGCCGTCTCGACAAACGTGATGCCTGGTAGATTGTGCTGATGACACAGATCAGCAGCATCATTAAGGCCTGCTAAGACAGCAGTGTGGAGCTGCGCATCTGTCACTGCATGACCTGCATGATGTAAGCATGTTCAAGCCACACCAATAATCAACAGACATTAGACTGAAGAATGGTACATGCATTGCGTGATTTATGTGATGCCAATACATGTTACACTTCTTGTTCAGGTTGCTTGCCTTCTGTTTGAGTTGCAACGTTTGGGCTCACAGGGTCTTTCCATGCAAACAGCGTCCTGGCTGTGTCAGGACTTCCTGCCCCTGAGGCGTCTGCACTGTGCAGGCTGTCCAATCGTGCTGCGTGCGCACCAAGGCTTGGCGTGGCTCCACTAGCTAGAGCCTGAGCGTCAGCAGGTCCTTTTGTGCCAAGACACTTTGTTGTTAATTGCAGGTGCCCAAACGAGGCAGCTATTGGCCGACGGTGTAAACCGTACCACGAGCCTAGCATCGGAATCTTCAGGAAACCCGGTTTGTACTGGCTTGATGAACGTCAACAGCCTCTGCAGGCACACCTATGTACACTCGTTCCGGTTTTCTGAAATACTGCTTGCACGCTACGTCACGTTGGCGTACTTTTCTGCGTTTCGTGGCGGCCGCAAGGCCAGCAGACACCAACGTCTTGCCGACATCGGTATTGGCGCCCCACATCATGTACACAGGCATCGTTAGCGGAAGACATATTGAGGAGCTGCTTGTCGTAAACTTTCGTACGTTGCAGTCCCTTGCCAGCCCAGACGCTTGTGCAAGGTGGCGAACAAAACCAGGTGAGATCTGCGACGACTCTCGCAAAAGCCGCTTGAGCATTGAAGCACAACGCTATTGACGCCATCGCGTGCACAACATGTCGAGAGCTGAGCTGAGCTGAACAATAAAAGAAAATAGAAACGTTACTGCAAAAATAGGCTGCGTATTTCAAACCTGTAAAACCTGTTGAATCACATAAACTGTCGGTTTGAGGTAGGAATATATCTATTTGCCTGACTGACTACTGACCTTGCTCAAAATTGCTCAAAATATTTGTTCAACTTGGCAGACGCATCGCCCTTAGCAAGAGCTGTGCTTTGCCGCTTTCAAAATTGGAAACGGCCGTGTATGGCAGTTGGACAATAATGGATAGTGTCATGGTTATTTCCCAATTGGTAACTTTACTGGGTAATTGATGACATTGGTCCGGTGAGATGAGTAATTTGCACATCCCGTGTGCTGAGTAAACCGCTTAACCGTTTGCAAAATTATTGTTACGGATGACGGATGACGGATGACGGATGATAGATTACGTATTACGTCACAAATGCGTGATTCGATTCGATACAAGCTTATAAGACACTGTCATCTGATGATGTGGCACTCTCATACCTTGACTGCTGCAATTATTTGCATTCAGCCTCAGTCTTCGGCTTCCGAAGCTATAAGCTCCTTGATTTGTTCCCGCCTTCTGTATTGCAGGATATGCAAGCTTCTGTCATGCTTTTGTCAATCAGCACTTTGCCAATCTTGCACCATCCGCAGTGGCACATCTGTGACCAAGCTCTCAAGCATTCTGATACAGTATAAATTACTGTGCAGCACTTTTTGGTCCGCTACAGACCTTTTCATTGCAACAGACTGTTCTGACATGCCTCGGCTGTTTCTGATATGTATATCCCCTTTCTGATACGCCACAGGACCTGATTATGTTCTGCCGTTCTGCTCAGCACCTGCTGCACCAGCTGTTTTTTCTGCCATCCTGCCTACTGAGCCTCTGGCAACAACAGCCACAGGACCACTCTGCGGCTGGACATTAGCATACAGCTGTTCAGCCTTTTTCTTCTGATCTAGGTGACATTTCATGGTAGGGGCACCCGTTTTGCACCTGTTCTGTGTCATGTTCATGCTCTTCTCAGTGTTTCCTGCCCTAATTTTCTGTGATCACCATCCTTGCTTCATCAGTGGTTAGATGGCATGGCTGGCTTCTCTGCAGTGATGGGCCAGCTATTCTTTTCATAGATGTGACTGTCATTTTGTTCTGAACTTTCAAGCAGTCTGGTGCGGTTGGGTTTGTAATGTATGTGTATGCCTCTGCAGGATGACCTGTGCTCAGGGCGTGATTGGCACTGACTCTTCAGTGACCACCTGGGAAAGCCTGTGCAGAGGCGGTGAGCCATACCAGACATAGAAAGTGTGTACAAGAGGCTGAATTGAGAGTGGTATATACTAATTTACATTTGACATCATTTGGAAGTTCTGTACAGCAGACAGCAACAGGAGCTCGCACAGATGTTCTGCACACCAACAGCAACTGCTGCAAATTTCTGACTGGGCACTGGAATGCTGCACTGCCCAATGATTGAAGATCATGTCTGTTCTGTAGGTATGATTGTTCTGTTTGCTCCTCTTGCTGACAATTCTGCCCTTCGTTTGCTGAAGTTCTACATTTTTGAAAGCTTTTTCAAGCTTCCTGTGTCCGGGATTTGCACAGAGCCTGCTTTAGCGTGTCCCCCTTGATAGATTGGATCTCAGATACATGTCTCCAAGGATGCACTGATTTGCAGAGCCCGGTGAAATGCCTGGATTATAGGTGTTTTGGCAGATGCAGTATGCAGTCATGCAAGGCTGTCTCAGGCTGCGCAATGCACTGAAATGCATTCAAATGCATCTTGGAGGCTACTTTTACATTCAAGTAGAACCGCTGACGTCGAAAGCTGCTGAATAACCACCGTAGCGTCTGCTGCTGACAGTTAGGTCGAGGCTGACAGTCCAGACGGCCGGCCACAAGCGCAACCACAACGCACGTAGAGCTGAAACTGAAGGTTGTGTCAGTGGGTATACCTATGTCAGCAGAGTAACAAGCCCTCAGAATGTTTGTCGAGGAGTGCAATCAGGCACTGGTGTTCCCCTGGTTATTCTGTCATGCTGTTGTTTCCAGCAAGCAACTGTGTCATAGTCATCTGTGTGACTTTGCTGTTTTGGTCATCAGTAGTGTGCATTGCTGACTGTGTACATGTTGATGAGAGCATTTACTGCTGAAAGCGCAAAGCTCCCACTTTGGTCAAGAGTAAAAGTGGTTAATCTGTTGTTCTGTCTGCATCCAGGTCTGCAGTGTCCCATGTGTATATGCGGGATGGAATTCTGCTGTATTCCATCCCACATGTACAGAATGTCCAACCAGTCGCACAGACCACTTCAGAGATTGGATGTACAGTATCACAAAGCAAGCAGAACTTGTCTTGCCCTCTCAGTCTGACAGCTTTCTCCAATATTTTGACATGTTTTCAGGCCTAGGTGACACCCTGCCAACTACAGGTACCTTCATGTTGATCAACCGTGGTATGCATTTGTGCTGTACATTGTCTACGCATTTCACCGTTGTTTGGTATACATGAGCACTGTCTAGGCTGGTGTATCTCGGGACGGGCTGACAGCTGCTAAAACAACCTTACCTTTCCATGCAGCAGCAAGACCAGCACAATGTGTGCACAGGCTGATAGCAGAAGAAGAAGAAGATTGCAAGCTTTGGCCAGCCAACGAGTCTGATATCTCGTGGCAGAGCCTCAGCAAGCCTGCCTAGTGTCATTCATTTGTGTCAAATGTCAGGGATCTCCAGACAGACATGCTCCGTCGGCACCACAAGCCTAGGCAAAGCCTAGAGCGAGTGCAACATGCCTAATCCAAAGGTCACATCTGCAGGTGAAAAGCAGAGCAATCATCACAATCGTGTATCGGCATTGTGTGTCAGCAGAATGTGAGGGAATCAATCTGAAAAGGCGCCCATAAGCTGAGGCAGTGGGGCTGGCACAGTCCTGAATCTCGCTGTCAGACCAAGAGAGAGAGAGATTACAATGCTTGGCCAAGGTGATTCGGTTTTACGGTTCAAATTGCATGATACGAAGGAGCACTGTCGTCGGCATGCTTCCGGGCTTTGACCGTTCTACCTGTGAGTCTCGCCCTGCTTCATCATCAATTTGCGACGCGAACGATGGCCTGTTGGTCAAGCTTGCTGCATGACCGAAGTTGTGTGGCTGCTGCGAAATTGTAGGCACAGTTCCGACTTTCTGCTTTTCCATGCTAGCTCAAGACGCGCAGCAGAGGCCAACGGCTCATCACTCAGCTGGCGAAAGTACTAAATGGCAACGTTGGCTGAGCACCTCTGTCGAGAGACTAGAAAGTGCTAATTTGCTGCGGACACTGCACCCTGTCAGCACGACTCTGTCCCCCGTGGAGGTATGCTCTAGTCGCGTTGCTGGCAGAGCATCCACTGGACTCATTCACTTGCTCATGTCCATGCTAATTTCGAAGGTCGAGATTAGCCACGTCACTTTGAAGGAGTGGCACGACAGCATAGCTGACATCAGTGGGTCAGAGCACTTGGTCGATTCTCAGGTACAGCTGTACCCAACCATTTTCATGTCAACAGAGAAACAAGCAATTGTAGTACTGCCTGTGTCACTGTCACAAATCATTGTATGCAATGCAGATCAGCATGAGACTGAAGCTATTCAGCTTGAATGACTATATGGGCCTGTCCCAGCATCCAGCTATTTGCAAAGCAGCTGCTGAGGCTGCTACACATTGTGGCATGGGTAAGTTGCCCCAGAACAGCTTCAGATCAGCATGTGTGCATCTAACTGTGACGCTGTGTACATGTGGTTGTCAGTGTACTGACAAGCGACTGCAATACTGTACTTGTGATCCCATGCCAAAGCCAATGACAGTCAAGAAGTTGTGCAATTGTATTTGACCTTGTCGTGCACAAGCACAATGTGCTCTTCAGGTCCCAGGTCTTCTGCTTTAGTTGGAGGTTATACACAGATGCACCAAGACTTGGAGACATCCCTGGCTGCATTAAAGGGTACAGAAGACTGCCTGCTGTTCTCCTCAGGCTTTGCAGCAAATTTGGCTGTAGTTTCTGCCCTTTGTCAAGGTCCAGAAGCTGTAATCTTTTCTGACGAGCTGAATCATGCATCCATCATTGATGGCTGCCGGTTAGCCATCCGATCTCGGGGGGCGTTGCAGGTCTACAGGTAACACCAAGTCTGTTTCCTTGTCATATGTCCATATTTCTGGCTTGCAGACAATACACTGACGCATGCAAGCAAATCACAGGTATCATGACTGGCAGCACTGCTGCAGGAGCGATACTCCCATGACATGTAGTAAATCTCATTTGCACCTTGACACACCTTAGTTGCAGGTTGACACACTTGATTTGCACATGTGTGTCTGGGCACCAAATGTCATGTTCCCTGTGAGCCAACACCTCCCAGCAGGATCAGCATATGCCATGTATGCATGCCACAGCACATGGTGCATCACTCTCAAAGACCGCGTGCGCTCTCAAGCTTTGACCTTACTGACACTGAGGCCCGCCCGCATGCCAGTATCCTGTAAGCAGCAGTGCCTTAGCTAGCAAGTACAGGAAGCAACTTCGTGCAAGGTTTGCTACTTTGCTGCTTGCAGGCATAATGACATGGCCCATCTTGAGCAGCTGCTGGCTGCCTGCCCTCCCAGCAAACGCAAGCTAGTCATCACTGATAGCCTGTTCAGCATGGATGGCGATTTTGCAGACTTGCCTGGACTCGTCCGCCTGCGGCGGCAGTATGGCTTTGCCCTAGCTCTGGATGAAGCTCATGCCACACTGGTTGCCGGTCACGCGTAAGTTGCACAATACAGCTGCTGTTTTCCGCTGCAATAATCACCTTGGCTCTGGTGTACGCTGCATTTGCATGGCTCTCTTGCATTGAGTGCACCAGGCTGTTGTAAGCACCATCAACAGGCAGACAAGTGTCATATGTGCATTCCACAAGCCCTCCGTAATCAATAATGCAACACCGAGCACGGCGTGCTTGCCTTTGACAACTCACTTTGAATACGCATTGATCCAGACAAAACGACGTGCACTGTTCCTAGGCACATAGAATGCTCCTGCACAGAGCTTATGTCATGCTCACAAGCATCGTTCTATGCACAATGTCATCACCTGTGGTGTCTGGGTTCTGGTCTGTGAGCTGGAGCATCAGCCAACCTCTCTGCAGCAGCTGACAAAGCACTGTCCCAATGCAAAGATTGCAACACACAGCTCAAATGTGAATCTCCACCATGACAGAGCCAGTGTGCTCACAATGCACAGGGAACCAACTCTTATTCTGACAGTGTTACCGCAGGGGCGGTGGGGCAGCAGAGATGTTTGGTGTTGCTGACGAAGTGGATATACACATTGGCACATTGAGTACAGGCTTTGGCAGTCATGGGGGCTTTGTGGCGGGCAGCAGCGTTCTAAAAAGCTTCCTGATGAACAAAGGCCGTTCCTATGTATTCTCAACGGCCCTGCCCTTGCCTGCTGTGGCTGCAGCACAGGCTGCCATACATGTGTGTCATCAGGTATGGCTGCAGCCTGTGCACAGCTTATGGACTGCTGACCTCTGACCTGATGTCTATCTCTGTTGCAAGGCTGGTGTTCAGCTTTGATGAGCTGCTCTGCTTTTGCCCTTTCATCAAGGGCACACCCTGTTGGCGCTGTTAATGATGGGCCTCTATCTAGCACAGAGGGAAGGACACAGCCTGTTGGCTGTCTTGCCTGCAGCTACTCGCATTTGCTCAGTCCTGACACATGCAGGAACCTGAGAGGCGGCAGAACCTATGGGAAAGAGTGCAGCAGCTGGGTGATTTGTTGGGGGTAGCTGCCCAGAGCCCAGTCATACCCCTAGTGGTGGGGGATGAAGCCACAGCTCTGGCAGCTAGCGCTCAGCTACTGAAGAAGGGCTTTCATGTGCCGGCCATCCGGCCTCCCACTGTGCCAAAGAACACCAGCAGGTTGACTCTCAAACATGCATGAGACACCATGACTGCAAAGCTTACTGTCAATCTTGTACATGCTGTGCAACTTTAGCTGACACAAGCAGACATAACTGTATCTGTTGGACATGGATGATGAAACACGCATCAGCACAACTGGCGCAATCGCTGAAATTATGCAATTGCAGGCCGTACCAGTATTCAGATCCTGTGGTGTGCTGGTCTTGTCCTTGATGCTGTTGCAGCCTGATTGTTCTGTTTGCTAGTGTTGCACGTTGACGATGATCACAATCCATGAGGTAGCAATTGCTGCCTGTCAAACTTATGAGACATTTCATGTTCCAGTTCAACAATGAAGGTGACTGACTGAATACGCTGATGGTAGGCTAAGAGTCAGCCTTTCGGCTGCTCACACGGCAGAAGATGTGCGGAGGCTTGCAGAAGCCATTCAAGAATGCAATCTCCATTTTCTGCCCATGGATCAGGTGCTCAGCTCAGCAGCCACCAGAGCAGTGTCATCAAAGACGCTCTCCAAGCTGTGAAGACCAACTGGCCCTTACTGCTGAGCTGAACACCTCCTGGAACAAGCACCTAGTTGCAATGTGGCTGGCTAGCAATGCTGTCAGCCTTTGGATTCTTGGTCAAAGGACACTACAGTATCTGTGCTCTATGATGGCCGGCAAGGTTTGATCCAGCACAGGGTTGTTTGCATTGCTCAGTGTTCTAGAATTTGCCCTTGGGGCCCAGAAAATACTGTACCATGAGCGAGCACAGCAAGTAGTCAGTTCAGTGTGATTTTTTGTTGTGCGTGAGGAAACGTTGAAATGATGGTGACTGGAATCATCTGCCAGTCACCAGCCCACGACTGTCAGGATTAATGTTCGCAGTTCTGAGTATCTATCGAGGCAATCAGATGTAGTGAGGTCATCAGATTCTGATGGCCGAACTCATTTACACCATGTACACCATTCCCTGGTAGATAGAGTAGGCAAATATTTTCCATACCGGTGTGTCACCAGGTGCCTGAACAAAGTTTAAGAGTTTTCAAGCAGAAGACACGTGGACCTGTGGCCACACACTGGACCGCTGGCATGCATATCATACTGCCAGATTGCATTGCGTAGTGCACGGAGGGCGTCATCGTGCAACGCTGGCCACGAGAGCTGCTCTGTGCCCTGCTGCGGCTGTCATTCAGGACAGACATTTGTGCAGACAGAGGTCTTTGCGGCACTGTGACATTGGCTGCTCAGGAGTATGCAGTACGCCTCGACCATGGCACCGTTCCAGCCAGGCTGCCTGTAAACTCATGATGCTGTGGCTTCAGCATTTTCTGTTCGGTGGCACTCATTCTGGAATGGCACAGGAGAGTAAGGAGAATGCTGAGCAGCGAAGTGGCATCAGTGTGCATAGAAGACATCGCGAGCTGCAAAGCTTCCACAAGGTGCTATATGACGCTGTCGGAGAACTGTCTCCCGGCCTGTCAGAGGAAGCTTTCAGCACTCTATGCAGCGACGCTGAATCCCTTGAACTCAGTCAGATCACACTTAATTTCCGAGATGCAGGCAAGTCTGTGAACTGTGCTGCAGAAGTTCTGACCCACGATCTATCCTTTGTTGCTGAGTGAACTGACAAGTGTTGTGTATGCAGCTGTGGAAGCTGAATTCCGACAGCATGTAGCTGTCAGACGTCGGCCAATCTTGCTCCTGGTCTTCTGCTTTGACGTGATATGTTATTTGTTCCGCATGGCTGCCAAGTTTGTGAGAACAGACATAACGCTTGCAGCGCTCGTGAGAGGCATTTTTCCTCAGTTCTGCAACATGATGCTTTTGTACACTTTTCTGGGCCTCCTCAATCGGCGCAGCAGGCGCTTGGGAGACTCTGCGGCTCGCCAGGTAAATAAAGTTGCCTTGCATGCATTGCATCGTGTCAAGGACAAACTGCTTTGTAGGCGGTCAGAACAATCATGCATACATTGCATTATGAGGTAGGTGCACTGTGAGCAACCATGCAAATGTACCCTTTTCAACAGCATCACATGACTAGGTGACTGTGTGAAGGCAGGTCAAATGCAAGTTACTAATGCAGGCCAAAGCAACTACTGTAGGTTGGCACAAAATCTGCTGTTCCCGTACCTGCAGGAAGAGTACATGCTGACTGGGATCATGACCCTCGCTATCTGCAGCTTGCTAGCAAGCATCAACGAGTCCAATCCTCAAGACTATGTCTATGCTGCCATGTTCATGATCAGCACCACATGCTTCCTCAAGATTCAGTGGCTGGTTGGCACATCATTCATGATGCTGCCGCTTGCTGTCACTCACTTCTGGCACAAGAATGCCAACGTGTTGCCCACTGATGCAATGGTGCACTTGATAGTTTCTTGGGCGGTCGGGGGGTTCATGGCTTACCTGTCAGACACCTACCACAGGTGAATGGCATGACATGACGTCACACACTTCACACAACATTGTGCAGCACTCTGAGCTTGTTCCAGCAGCTTTCAGAATGCAGAAGCTTGTCTTTGAGTGCAAACACCAGCAAACATTTTGCTGTATGCGGTGCGAGTGCTGTATGCCAGAGCCATCTAAAGTTGCACATGTTTCATGTCACTGTTTGATTATTGGCATGTGGCAAACCAATCACCATGTGGCAAGCAACAATGGTGCTAAAGGCACATGCTTTCATGCTCTCTGGCTGTTTCTTGCATGCAATGCATGTCTACGCAAACAATGTGGTGTTTTGACAACTAGACAGGCGTCAGGGGCTGAAGTGACTCCTGTCAACCTGGTGCAGGCAGATGTTTGTGAACCTTAGGCTGGCCAAGGTGGCAGCAGAGAAGGAGTTGCAGGAAGCACAAGCTCGCATCGATGTGCAACAACAGCTGGCTACAGCTCAGGCACAGGTATGCAGCACCACCAGCAGTGGCATGCATGTACACGAGTCTGATCATTAAATCAGGCGCTGTGGTCTGAAGCTGACTGTAGTGCTTGTAAAGGCATAGCTTTTCAGGCTGCAGTACATCAGTCACAGTATCAGTCTTGCTATAGGTGTCAGTCTTGATCTAGGTGTTAGTCTGGATGCGCACATTGACAGAGCAGATCCCAAAACTTGTCAACATGCGTTTCCCACCGTCGAGGCAGAAACCTGTGCAGACTGAATGAAGACTTATCTTGGCTGCCTTACCACACAGTCAAAACTTGCTTAGTTCATGCATGATGGCAGGAATCATTGCACAATGGACCATGACACATCATTACTGCCTTGATGCAAACCAGACAAAGCTTGTCCCTGAACACTGCAGGCTGCGCAAAGAGCCATCATTGTAGCCCGTGAAAAGGCAGCAAACGAGGCCAAGTCTGAGTTTATGAGTCTCATGTGTCATGAAGTGCGCACGCCATTGAATGGCTGTTTGGCGTCAGCTGAGATGTTGTTAGAGATGCCTCTTCAGGTGAGACTGAGCTCCTCATACATCATCAGTCTGTAGCTAATGCACTTTGGGATGTGTTCACACTGTGTGTGTATCGTCTGGAGAGGTTCAGTTCTACCTCTTGACAGGCAGTGCTCAGAATAGGCACTCATAACAGGAGCTTGTCGCATATGCTTATCCTGGTGCTGCTAGGCATGTCGTCTGACCTAAAGCAAGGTACATCATAAGCACTTGTTTTGAACTTGATGCCATTCCTTCTGCTAGCTGTTGTTTGCTGCTTTCTAGTTTCCTTCTGCCCAACTATGTCTGCCTTTCTCTCTCAGTCGCCCTTTGCATCTCTGCTACTGGTCTGCTTTGTCTGGCATTTCTGTGTCACACAGCTCTGTTTGCTTCATCCCTTTGTGTATCATCTTGCTTGACTTTCCTTCTCATTTGCCTCAGTTGGCTTCACCCCCACTTACCTCACATTATGTTGCCTAAAAGTTGAGCTTTGTTTAGTCACTGCTTTGACTGCTATCTCGTCACTTCACATTGTGCAGCGTTCTCATTCAATCCAGATGCATCAATCAGCCTTTACATGTGCTCTCGTGTGTTCATATGCATTTGCTATGTGATCTGTGACTTGCTGCATCTGACTATGCTTTGGCAGCTAATGCTTTGCCCATCTGTGTGCAGGAAGAGCAACGGGAGTTGGCTAAGACCATTCGTGTCAGTGGCAGCATCTTGTTGAGCACTGTCTCAAATTTCCTTGATTTCTTCAAGTTGGAAGCTGGCAAGCAGCTGGATGTCGTGCGTACAGAGATGACAACAAAGGTAATGCTCAGTCCATTACCTCCTTTTGACGTTGACATGTACTGCTTTTGTCGGCAAAATAGCACAAGCACTTCTTTGATGATGCTTGTGCAACACCGCTCTTAACAATTGTAACTAGCCGTCGTCCTTGATGATATTGCTTGCAGTCCTCAGTATCAATATATGTCACCAGTATCAGCACTCACGCAGCAAACACAGATATTGTTACTGGTGACTGCAAGTAATGGGAGTACCAATTGAACCCTGGTCAGGACTGTTACATAGTGTGTTGCACAACTGTCAGTGGGGCCGCTGTGTATCTGCAGGATCTTGTTGGTGACATCCATTGCATCATTGAAGCCACCATTGGCAGGAGCTCTGAGGTGCAGCTGGAGAAGCCCAACACAGATGGTGTACCAGACTATGTCCTCGGTGACCCAGACAGACTGCGTGGCATCCTGCTCAACCTGTACACCAATGCAGCCAAGTTTACAAGGAAGGGTTCCATTGCCTTGAGAGTCAGGCTAGCCAGTAAGGACTATAGGCCATGCCCAGCACAGGTCATTGCTCAGCAACAAAGGGGCGGCCCAACTGCAGTCAGGCATGACTCACAGACAGGGCTGAGCCAGAATGAGTCAGGATCAGGGCCAAGCCAGAATGAGACTGGATTAGGGCCTAAGCCAAGCAGGGTAGCGTGGGGTGCTATCAATGTAGCGTCTCCCCACACAGGTTCAAACTCAAGAAGGCAGCCCGTGGCATCACGGCAGCTCTCGCAGACAGACTCATCACTTGCATGCGAGCCTGCAGGTGCCGAGGCAGCTGCTAGCAATCCTAACCAGGCAAGGGTAGAGGGCCCAGGAGCAAAGGCAGCAGCAGATGCATTCATGGCAGTACAACGTGGTCAGGACGCGCACAATGCTGCAGAAGCCATCAATGATCAAGTGTGTGGCATGACGACCCCTGTTGCAGCCGAGCATGTTGCTGGGCATGCTTTGCTGCAGCGTACTGTCAGTGTCATTGACAAAGCAGCAGACAAGATGCAGAGGGACGCCGGCAAGCATGCTGTGGGACATGACCAGGCTCAGGCAAAGCTGGGACACATCATGCTTCAAAGCGATTCTCTGCACGCTGTGAAAGAGGATCACGCCGAGTCTGGTCAGTGTCAGGAAGGCGCACCTGACCCTCCTGTTACTCAAAGCAGAGATGCGTGCCAAGAGGCAGGATCTTCTTCGTCTCAGCATTCAGCTCAGAGCACGCTCTTTGACGCTGAGTCAAGTAAGACAGGCTCAAGTTCAGGTCGCCGCAGCAGCAGCAGTGTGCTAGATCAGCCTGATGAGTCATCGTCTTCTGGTGGATCGTCGACACCGTCCAGAGCTGAGCTTGAGGATCAGGCTGAGTTATCCCAGGATCAGTCACAGCATGCGCAGCGTGACAGTACAGAAAGGCAAGAAGCTAGGTTAGAGCCCTCAACCATGCGTGCTGATCCCCCAGAGAGCAGCCAACCAGCACAGAAGGAACGCAGGCTTTCAGGCACTCCCAGAAGTGCGATTGGCGAGCGTACACATAGCAGCTCAGATGTGACAGACTCTGATGTGTCATTCCGCCATAGCAGCGGTAGCTTCTCAGATTACCCACCACCCATGAGAAAGTCCTTCTCTAGCCCTGTGGATAGCCTGAGAGAAGCTGCAGATGAGGCTGCTGCTGCACATCAGGCCTCGCGCCAGTCAGCAGGCTTCACCGCCACCAGCTACAATGGCATGTCTACTGGCAAGGCCACTGTCGGCAAAGGTGTACCCACATCTGTACAGGATCTAGGTGATGGCTGGTTCAACACAGTTGCGCAGCGCAAGACCCCTGTGAGGGTGGAAACCTGCTCAGCAGGCTGTAGCTACGCCAGTGAAGCCAGTGTGTCAGCTGCGCAAAGCGATACCGACAGACTGATCCAATCATCACAACAGTCCCCTTTCTCACAGGCTTTCTCTCCTACAGGTTGTCATCACTCTCTGTGACCCAGTACCTTCTGTCTGTCCATCATCTGTGCTTGTGATGGTCACTTTTGTTTCCATGCATGCCTGTGGTGTTGGGCACACCCGCCAGTCAAACCCACAGTCTCTAGCGCAGATGTGTCAGCATCAGTCACCTTACTCATGCAATCGGCACTGCTGGGCAATCATCAGACTGCGTTGTCTTGACATCACCAGCTACGTTGCCTTCTTGCACTTAGTCACCCTGCTTTTTGACTGCATCCCTCCCAATGTGTTCCTGTAGGAACAGTTGCCTGTCACCGATGGAGAAGCTGATTGCATTCAATCTGCATGTGTAGTCATGCTGCACAACAGACACTGCGCATGACCTGCCAATACAATCTTGGTTGTCAAATCTCAAGCTGGATTGTTGATTGTGAGTGCAGATCCTGCAGTGCCAGCAGCAGAGAGTGATCAGTGGCTGGTCTTCGAAGTGACCGACACCGGCTGCGGCATCAGCCAACGAGGCCTTGCTAGTCTCTTCACAGAATATGTGCAAGTGAGTGTTGTCCACAACTTATCAGTGGTCCAGTGTTGTTTTCAATGCTGCTGCATGCCGCGCAATGCCTATTCGCTCGTGCTTGCATTTGTGTCGGTCTGTAGCATTGCATGTGCTCTTTTGCTGTGTCAGCAGCTGTCAGCTGCCATTGTGCTTTTCAGCATTGGCATCATCACATGCGAGTCTTGCATCTTCACTCGTCATGCAGATTGCCTGCATGTTTGACTTCAGGCTCTCAAGCCTGTACAGCCATCTGCTCCCATGCACTTCTTCATGGGCAACTCCTGAACATCTGACAGGCAGCAGGGCGTTATTGTGGCCCAGCACTGCACCATGAGTGCTTTAGTCACTCTTGCCTTTGCAACACATTGCAGGGGACTGAAGACGACATGAAGCGGCCCAGGACGAGAGGGGGTACAGGACTGGGCTTGAGCATCTGCTCCAAGCAGGTGTCAGTCCTTGGTGGTTCCCTGGGGGCTATGTCCAAGCTCGGCGAGGGCAGCACCTTCTGGTTCACCATCCCGCTGCTCAGGCCAACACAGTCACAGCCTAGAGAGTAAGAACAACATGCTGTGTCTGCTTCATTCCAACTATAGGAGTCTCAAGTGCTGTCACTTCTTAAGTACATGGTGTGCATTATCTTACACTGGAATTGAAGTCAGTCTGATCATAGGAGCAGCATATACCCACCTCAGCCCACACTCTGCTCTTTTTGTGCAGGCTTCCCAACAGGGTGTATGTTTGCTGGAGCAGTCTTGACTTGGATCATGGTGCTGCACGTACCTGTTGTGGCTTGGCGCATCTGTCTTGCCTTGTGACAATCACTCTTTCTGATGATGTATATGTTGCACAGGTCTATCTCCATGCGGCGTACAGCCAGTTGGGGTAGCAGAGACGCTTACTCAGATGGTCACATCAGCCGCCATGCAGACAATCCTGTGGTACCTCAGGGCCGCAGAATTCTAGCCGCCACCACAAGAGCTCATAGGCACAAGCACGCCCACCCCCTGGTTCGGTCTGCCAACTACCAGGCAATGCATCAGCAGCAGCCAGCAGAGCTTGGGAGGAGGCCATCATTGTCTGCCTCTGACAATGACAGCAGCATATTTCAGCGCCCCGTCCCCAGTCAGGAGGCTGCCAGGCGTATGAGCGCTCCTGAGCATCCGCCAGGCGAGAACCAGCTCACGTTGTCTTCTTGCGTTTAGTCTGTTTGAGCACTGGTCAGACTGGAATTGCTGACACTGTGTTCACCTGTTCTATCTTCAAGCTTCATCATCATGGGCAGCACCATCCTGCCTGCTTGCATTTGGCAGGAGGCAGGATTTGTAAATTGAATTGTCAGTTTGTATCTCAATGCAAGGAGCCCTATTGTGCAGCTCATTGCACCGTGTGGCAACGAGCTGCAGTCAGCACCTTCATGCAAGGCTCCTGCTGCTTGTGCTGACGCCTGGTGGTTACTGCAACAGGCCGAAGGGGTGGAGTTGAAGAGAAGCAGAGGCTTGACATGAGGACAGCAAACAGTGATGGCAGCATTTTGCAATCCCAAGTCCTGGGGCAACCAACCGCCAGGGCCCGAGCAGCTGTGGCACGCGCAGTCCTCTGCGAATCACCTCAGCACAAGAGCAGCAATGAGCCAAGCCATCAGCACTTGGGCAGCTCCCCAGCCAAGCTAAATGGCATAGCTGGGCAGCAGTCACGGTCAGGCCATGAGGAGCAATCGCATAGGCAGCTCAATGGGCACAGTCATGGGAGGGATGGGTTACAGCGTAACCTACTGGCGCCGTATGAGGGGGCTAGGCCAGGTGTCGCAAAAGCTGTCAATCAGGTTGACCGGGATGGGTTTGGAGGGAGGCAGCCTCTAGAAGCCTTGCCAGAAGGCAATTCCCTGGTGTTTCAGGTAACAATACATATCTCTGTTTGTAGCATCACCTTGCAGGCTGTCTCTGCCACAGTGTTCAATGCCTGCGACAAGCTATGTCGGCAGCAGCATTGAGCATCATGTATAGCTGGGCACTGTCACTTGTGCTTGCTTTGCATCTTTGCTCTTGTTTGCTCACTGTAGGTTGCACAGCATCTCAGCAGTCACTCCGAACCCACCCCTGCGGTCTGCACTGGTATCTGCCACGCCTGTACATCAGTGCAGATCAGCAGATGCCACTTGCCATTTTGGTTGCAGGCTCCTTCTGCCAAAATGGACCATCAGAGACCCAATGACAGTCAAATCAGCGTCAGGCAAGGCAAGGGAGCCTCAGCTTCTTCGCCCAGCGGGCCGCTGAACATCAGGTCTAGCATGGAGGCGCGTAGGCGTAGGCTAGGCCTGTCTGCACTTCAGGTCAGCAATTTTTCTGCAGGGAATGTCAAATCTACTGGATCAATGTCCTGTGAGAATGTCAAACGATCTTTGCGGGGTCACTGCTTATTGCAAGCTTGTTGACAAGCAAATGCTGCCAGAATGATTGTCAACATGTGCCTGCATGATTTGCGTCCTGCCATTTGCTGATAGGGTGCAATTGGTGATTGCTGTATAAAGCGCGGTGTACATGCCTGTGAATGCTGCTGCCCCTTTGTTTCAGTCGCTGCTACAGCACCTGCTGAATAGTGTTGTAGGCCTACTCGACTATTGATTCGCTGTTACACACTGTTGCACACCAGTGTTAGATGCACAGTGCATGCAGCTCTGACCTTGAAGGCTTCAGCAAACACAGCACTGCCACTTGCCCCGGCCTTTTATTGTGCATAAAGCATCTGTTCCTGATCAGGTGTGCTGCCTTGTAGGGACGGATGGTCTTGCTGGCTGAGGACAACCTGATCAACCAGAGAGTAGCCAAGATGATGCTGTCCAGCTTGGGCATGACTGTGGAAGTGGTGTCAAATGGGCAGGAAGCTGTAGATGCTGTGAAACGTCGTGTAGGGCAAGATGGAGTGCGGCAGTTTGATGTGCTGTTGATGGATATGGCCATGCCTGTCATGGGAGGAGTTGATGCCACCAAGGTCTTCATTCCTTCCTGCTTCGCGTCCTGGCAGTCCTGGGCTTTGCATCTTGTTTGTTTGTCTTGTGTGAGTGGGTGTTCTGCTGTTTGTCTTGTGTGAGTGGATGTTCTGCTGTCAGAATTGAACATATCAGCGTCATGTCACAGGCATGCCTGTTGAGTGCAGCATCAATGCCAAGATTGCACATTTGCTGCGTGCCATGCCATCCAGCAGCATCTCATTAGTGCTCTGTTTCCCTGCTACCATGAGCATATGCATAACCTTGGTTACTCCATCACTGGCTTCAATGGTCATGTCTGGTACTGTTGTAATTGTGCATGGCGGTGGGATGCATGATGCTGTGCCAATCCTGTGTGGCGGCTGTGCTTTTTGCTATTCGCACAAGGGCAGTGCCCTGAACAAGTGCAAGGCTTTTGCCTTGCATCATATGCCTTGTTCCTTCAACCAAAATTATTGCTTTTACTGATATAGGAGATTAGGCGCTCTGGTGCTGTTGTTCCAATTGTGGCCATGACAGCCAATTCATCTGATAAGGACCGGGATGAGTGCTTGGAATCTGGTATGGATGGTTTTTAAAGCAAGCCAGTGCTCAAAGACAGACTGGCTGAGGCCATTCTGACTGCTGTCTCTGGGAGGCGCCAATTTCAAGATCGCGGCACAATTTCTTTGAAGGCCTATGACCAACTATGAGCAAGGCTGCTGTTGTTGCTGACCTCAAAGAGAGCTGCTGCAGTTTCACGAGCAGGGCATTCACCTGGTGGTGATCAGCACAAGCTGCTGTCTCTTTCTGCCGCTGTTTGTCAAGCTGTGGCATCTTGTACCAGAGGCCTATCAATCAGGATGGTGACTTGCTTCATCTCTAGATAGGGAATTTCAAAGGTTACCTTACAAATTAATAGCTTCATGGATTAAAGCAGCTACTGCAAGCAACTTTTTGGCAACTTGTTGATGGTAGCCTCTTTTGATTTTTTTTGAATAGCAGGAGGTGTACAATGCACTAATAGAATGGATTGTATATATTTCATGCGCAAGAGATAATATTTTGTTATTCGAGTTTGGCTACAGTGTTTTTTATGCAGCATTTGCAAAGTATCTTCTGATTTGTGGTTACCGACTCTGATCTGCATTCCTGCGCTAATTCAACGTTAGCACTCTAAGCGTTATCGAATTCATTTAAGTTTGTGGGAAACATTGGCAAAGTGCCAGTAGCCTATCTACACTAGCTGAAGTGACCTAGCTCGAACAACACCAAAGTACTGTTCAGCCTTAAAGTACTGTTCTGGGCTGCATGACATGAAGACAGGCCGTTCCTCGCAACGATTCATCTTCGCAGTGTTGGTCTGATCCCACGTCGGGGATCAAACTAGCATCAGCACACAAGCAGGGTCATCCGCTGACCCGGTCACTGCCGCTACTTCAGTGCCACATGTGATGGACACGACGAAAAAAGCGCCACAGCCGACCTCGTCCTGCACTGCAGCCTTACAGTGGTTCACCGTCTACAGACAGCTATTCACCTGGATAGTTGCATTCAACTTGGCTGTGGCCATCGTTGCAGCAACAGAGTCGTGGCCCTGGGCACACACGCACAGAGTACAGTTTGCCGTCGCAAACACTCTTATATCGGTGCTGGCTCGCAATGAGGTCCGAAATGCTTAACTCTTTTGCCTGTTTTGCACCACGCTCAGCGTCAATAACACTGCTGATCTGCAGGTGTTCATGCGCATATTGTACACAGTCCTGGTCAAAGTCGTGACAGTGGGCACCAAAGATGGATTAGGCACAGTATGGGCGCCTACGTTTCTGCGTAATCTCATAACCAACTTCTTGCTACACTCTGGGGGTGTTCATAGTGGCTGCGGCATTGGCAGTCTTATTTGGCTCATATACGCAGCAGTATACCTGGCTACAGATCATATTCTGTTCACAGTCTGGGTCAAAATCTTTGGTTATGCTCTGATGGCGCTGATCACCCTATCATGCCTCACTGCAATACCATCTTTGCGGTTCAAGTATCACAATCTCTTTGAGCATGGACACAGATACATTGGCTGGCTGTCCCTGGTCGTCATGATGGTCTTTATCATTCTTCTGTATGGAGGTCCACGCTACAACTGGCGCGACTTCCTTGGCAGCTACTGGTTGTGGCTCAGCTTGATCACTGTCGTTCTTGTTGCTCTGCCATGGTGCTGTGTCGCTAGGGTGCCTGTTGTTGCAGAGATTCCAGCTTCAAAGCGCATCACGCTTCTGAAATTTTCAGGATATGTCAGGACAGGCTTATATGGCCGTATTAGCAGGGGACCACTTTCGGAATGGCATGTGTTTGGTTGCTTTAGCCAGGATCCCCTTCAGGGATCACATTACATGATCTGCTCAGCGGTTGGAGATTTCACCAAGGCTCTTGCTGAGCGTCCACCTGAGTACTTGTACACTAGACTCATCAAGTTTCCTGGTTTCAGTTATTGCCATCGCATGTACCATAGTGGGGTTGCCATTTGCACAGGTGCAGCCATAGGTGTCTTCATTTCTCTGTTCTCCAACCAAGGTCTCACCAACTTCAGTCTCATTTGGGTTGGTAGCAAGTTTGAGGCAACCTACGGCCAGTCTGTGGTACGAAGGGGATGTCCAGCAGACAAGTTGACATTATATGATACAAGTGTGAATGGCAGGCCAAACCTTGTTGACCTAGCAGCTGATGCATACCACAAGCAGAAGGCCGAAGTCGTCTTCTGTGTCAGCAATTTGGTTGGCACCAGAAGCATTGTCCATGGGTGTCGCAGACAAGGTATCCCAGCATTTGGGCCTGTGTGGGATGCATGAAACAGAAAGATTTTGCCTTCCTGTCAGCTATTTTATGTGATGAAGTATTACTTTTTACCTTTGAAGTCTTTTTGGTCACATATATGAATGAAAGCAGGGATTCAATTTGATTAGCACTGTTGACGATTATAAAGTGAGAATTTTCATGTGGCAACTCAGACATGTTTAGCTTGTTCGGTGTCCAAGGCTTGTGCTGGTCATCATGATGCGATGTTCAATAGTATTGTAGGCCGACCTTTCATTCGATTTTGTTGATGACTGGTGAGACATTCACCTAGGTGTTTTTTTGTTGGAGTCGCAAAACCCACGAATGTTTCCTTTGCATGCTGTTACTGACTTGCCAAGGATTACAAAAACAATCTTGTTGCTTTTGTATGCAATCATTTGCAAATATGTCTATGTGTCAAGTGCAATTCGGTGCTGAGCACTAAACCATAGCTGAACAGTAGAAGACTTTGGTTAGAAGGCATACACACAAGCAGCACCTTGGCACCACACACTGACACAGCAAGTCGTAAAAATGATGTTGCTCTTGCCTGCATGCTTCTGAAGCTAATGCAGTACATCAAAAATTTGGCTCTGCATACACGGCCTTGATGACTTCATATGAAGCAACAACAATAGCACATGCAGGAGCAGCTCTGACCGCCCTAGGAGCAACACCAGCAAAGAGTCCTCTAACACCATCCTTTTCAGCAATATGTCTGAGAGTCTGAATGATGGGAGCCTGAGTACTATGCTCAAGCTGCGCCCTGGTCTTGACTACATCTAGAGGAGTAGTAACAGCTGCAGCAGAACCACCGGCTAATGTACCAGCAACCAGATTTGCTGTCAGCGTTTGAGTTCTGGAGGGCGTACTGCCTTCAGGTGGCAACAACGACCCTCTAATGGGCTCTAGAAGGCCCCAGTAGATAGCTGAGAAAGGCACATCTCTAGCTAAAGTTGCCCCTACCCCTGTCCACAGCGTTCGCACCCTGTGAGATAAGCTAGCATTTTTATCAAGCTTCAGGTGTGACCACATGTTTGCTGGCTGCTGCCTGTTGCCTGTGCCGCTGCTCTTGCCATCACTGCTGGCCTGTTGTGGGTGTAAAACAGCTTGCATACGAGTTCTGATCAGCTCCAGAGGTGAAGTGCACAGCACAGCAACTGTTCTAGCCAAAGCGCCAGCGTACAATGGTGCTGCTGCACCCAAGCTGTCTGCCCACTCTGCTTGCAAGAAGTCATACAGAGGCAGGTATATGCCAACCATAGGTACTGCCATCAGCAGTGAGACATCTGTGCCTCGCCACAGAACCCGTGCACCTTCCTGCCTGACAATCTTGCGTATGCCTTCTATGGTGGAGCCATAGACAGGACAGTCTATGCCACATCTAGCAGATGATGTGCCAGGACTGACCATGCGAGGGCATGCTTCAGGACAGCCAGCAATTGCCCACTTGCTGCACAATGACACACATTGTCAGCACTGGAGTGTTCCTGCCAAGACAGCCTCAGCAGCGCATTTGCACAGCGTGACAAATCCAGAGACGCAGGCTTACTCTAGCAGTGGATGCAAAGTTGGCTGCGTATAATGCTTGAACCCATTAGCTGCTTGAGCTTGCATGCGTGTCTGCAACGTCATATGAAGCTTTGTCTCACTGCTGCTTCACGTATAGCTCGGCAGCAGAAATCTGAGCAGAGAGGACGGTGTCAGGAGCTACCCGCTGTGCTTACCTTGACGACATCTAGGGGATTAACCACAAGAGCAGAGGCACAGGAAGCACCCCCTGCTGCTATGAGCTTTTGACCCAAGGTTAAATGACTCTTGAGCTCAGCCTGCTGATGCTTTTCGGAGAATGTGGCCATGCACTAAAGAACAGCGAATCACGCGACTGGCTTATTGGTCAAGGCAACCGTGATGCAGTTCAAAGTCAGCACAAAAGGGCTGCTGCTTCCAGAACGGATTGTGAAAACCGCGTTCAATGTGACACCTTGACGCAGCGGCTGTGTATCTTACACAACTGCTAGTGCGATCAGGCTGATCAACTGTCGGTCCGAAATGCGCCACCTTGCGACTGCGTGTTTGCACAGTTGCATGACGTAGTCAACAATGACTGCTCGCTTGCTGCCATGACTCTTCTTCCGTCGACTTGATCGAAAGCAAAACGCCTGCAGAGTCACAGCGAGCGTTACCTTGACCTATTCTTGCTTGCTGTGCTGTGTCTGACTCTTCCGGGGGGGCAACATGCCGTTCGACTTGATCGTAAGAGACATTTGCTTGTCGTGTTGAGCCAAATAATGCAGCAAAACATTACCCTTTCCAAACGCGCTCTTGTTGTTGCAGAGCGGAAAATTTATCCCTGAGAAGAGCAAGATTTGGCGGGACTGCGTCGACGGTCATTACGATTGGGTGCAGGAGCACATCACGGAGGTGAGGCAGGCATCGAGGGGCGGTACCGACTGCTTACATGGCCAAATGTTCGACAAGCAGAATTGGCGTAACGCTTGCGCAAAGGTGCTGAAGCTGACTGCAGGGAGCACCTTTGAACGAGTCAGATCATTGTGGCGATCCGCCCCTACTGCTAGCTGCTGGGAGTGGTAAGACGTTTCACGAATGGTGATGACAGATCACTTGGTCTTGCTCTCCCTAGTCAATCTAGTATGTGAGCGGCCCTGCTGAGCAGCCGCCTTGATACAAGTTTATGCACAGTCTTGGGGCTTGATCAGCTTCCAAAAGATGCACGAATTGTTAAGTGCTTTCTCTCGCAGGACATTTGGCATGTGTCAAACTGTTGCTTGAGGAAGGTGCTGATATTGAGCAAAGGAACGTTGTAAGTGACATCCGACTTCACTTTTTCACTCACACATATTACTTCACAAACCAGAAGCAAGCTGCAATACTTTGAGCGAAGCTTTCATCAGCAGACTGGTCATGTCAGTCTAAGCCATAAAAAGAAGAATTTGTCCTAATCACTGAGCTGCATGACATGACATGGCCATCTGCAATGTATGCTGCTGCCTGTTGAACCGCTTGCTGCACACAGGAGATAAGCATGTTGCTCAGTTTGGTGTATCATGTGATAGTACATGCAAGCTTTGACAGCCATTGCTTCAACGCGGTGCAGATGAAAGAGACACCCCTGAGTAGGGCAGCACACAATGGGCATCTTCGGATGGTCAAATACCTTGTTCAGCAGGGTTCAGACGTGAACTGCCTGGACTTGGTAAACAACTTCATCCCAAAAGTTTTGAATAGGCCTGTATTCCCCTGCCCCAGATGTTATCCCGGCATAGATTTCAGGGATGTTTCCTGCATTGATGATGCTGCACATGACCTGTGAAACCAACACATCCTGTGCATTGTTAACTACAATACCTTCTCATCAGGCTGGTGAAATGCATCATTTGCTTCGATGAGCAGCTGTGTGTGTCTGTATTGAGAGGAGTAATAACTATTCCCCTAGTCTAGAGGAGCTGCAGCAGAAGGTGAATGTGCCTTTGCAGGGAGAAAACACACCCCTGCACTGGGCTGCCATGCGGGGTCATGTGGAGATTGTCAAGTACCTAGTTGAACAGCATGCAGACAGAAGCATGCGCAACAAGCAGGACAAGATTCCTATTGACTTGTGCCAGCCCTGCTGGAGCTACTCTTACAGCTACACAAGAGCTGTACTTACTGCATAGTCAAAATTCTCATGCTGAGTGTTGCCACCCAATTGCAAGCCTTACCTAAGCAGCCTGTCAGTTGACAATCAGAAGTGGTGATGTTGGCTATTGAGCCCCAATGCTCACAGAGGTTGTGCATATATATATATGGCCAAAAGGAGTTGTTTCAAGAAGCGACAGTAATCTGTACAGGTGCATGCAAGTACAACTGCATGCAAGTATGACTAGGTAGTCACCGCTGCACAGCTACTGTCATGGCAATGCAGAGCACAATGACGTCGTCAGGAGTCGATTGCGATGCACACCAAAACCCCCTTCACAGTGCCATAAAAGGTTGTCCACAGTACTGTCAGCAGAAGGATGAAGTGATGCGAATTTTGGTCCACAGAGCAGACAAGCAGCAAAACTCCCCCCTAGGTACAGCCACCGCCGGGCCGCCGCAAGGCGGCCTTGTGGGTGTTAAGTCACCCGATTACGCAAATGCCCGCAATCCGCGAAAAGTTACGGAACATAGCCCAGTCAATTCGCTGCATGTCAAGTAAAGGTTTGCCATAGCCTTTTGAGCCGTGGTGGCTGCCTGTGGACTATGAAGGTTGCGCGTGCAAGTCCATCTCGTGGCAAATTGGGCCCCAGCACATTTCGCAAATGTCGCGTCCAGGGGGTGTGTGTATAGTACCACGTGTTCATTTTTGCTTGCATCGAGCTAATTCGAAAATATGTCCCACGCTTGCCTGGATACGAACTTGCAGCTCGCAGCTCGCAGCACATCAGATTCTGGCCGCGCCAAATTGGGATTGACGATGTTGCACTGCACGCGGCTGCCTCATCTCGCTGACGCAAAACCGGCAGCGCTTGTGCCTCCTGTTGAGGAGGAAACAAGCAGTGCACTACCAACTCATGCCGAGAACGAGTTGTCCGCTTTCGAGGCATCTTCGAGGCGGAGGAAAGCGGTCAATAACAAACTTGTTGCGTTAGGTACAGGCAACTGCTGCAGGTCATGGCTTGTCGTGTCACCCGTTTGGTTCTCTGTTGACTTTGAGCTTGTGTTTGCTTCCTCTTTGTCCAGGCGCAGAGAGCAGCTGGCCTCACGGATGTGGCCGACGGCCTGTCTCAGAGCCATCCTTTGCATCCACTCACGCATTGCCTGCTTCTGTCTCTTCCAATAGCTTGGCCTGGGCAAGTGACTCTACTGTTGCTGCTGTACTGCGCACTCGCACAGCTCAAGGACTAAGATCCAGTATGACACCTGGCATGCTGTCAAGTATTGGCAGCAGCACAAGCCTGCAGAGCCGGAGCCAGGTCCAGGTGCCAGGGCACATGTCCGCAGTACCCGTCAGTTGGCAGGTGCGACTTGCTCTACACCCCCCGGATGGTGCATAATTTGGCAAGCCATATCATTTCAGCTGGACTTTGGGCTGCCTTGCAGCGGGAATGGCACTCCAGATTGTCATGACAGGCACATTGAGAGCCCTTTGCCAAGGTCATGCTAGAAGGTCAAGCAATCCTTTTGAGGCCTTTTTGCCGGTCCAGGACAATCATCTGAGCCTCAGATACATCTGTCTCTGCCATGCTACTGTAGGAATTTGTGGCCTCATCCAGAAGAGCACACGCGTCTCCCAATACAACCAACAGAACTTCGTTGCCTGCTGATGCCTTGCTGACAGGAAAGCAACCTCTAACCTCTGTCCAAGCTGGTACAGAGGAGCACTTGCTGCAAAGATTCCTATCCCCTCAGGTTAGCTCCATCTTATGCAAGCATCTCTGCTAATCTATTTGGGACCCAGCCAGCAGCTGCATGGCACATGCTGCAGATTGTGCTACCCTGCATAGCCCTATACATGTCTGCATCAGTGGTTCACGTGCTGTGGAAAGGCTGCCAGCAGCTGACTGCAGAAGCAGAAGGGCTGTGAAACTCACAGCTATCAAATACTCTGCATTGTGTACTTTCCATGTTGTGCAAGGCCCTAACAGTCTGGATATAGTCATCAGTACGTACACCTATATCACTGGACATCATCACCAAGACATGACTGGAAATACACACTGCACAAAAGGCGGTCACCAGCTGACAACAACAGAAAGGCAGTCTTGTGTTTGTACATCATATTTCTGAACAACCTGCTTCTGGACCCAGATCACACATCTTCATCATCCCTTGTTGAACACATTGTCTTCACGTTGCAAACAGTCTATATCGCAAGGACAGGCAGCCTCAGCACAATCTAAGCTTGCTTCATAGCAACACCGTAAAAGTGCTGCATATTTTCTGCAATGTGTGCACAGACACTGCGAGGAAAGCACCGCTTGCCAGAAGCAGAGGTGCAGCACCTGTACAGAGTGGTGCACATCTACAGCCTGGGCTTCCACCAGGTCATTGAAGAGATCACCCTGCATGCCATGGAGCGACGTCAGCTGCTGTGCAGTGTGTGGAAAGCCTTCTCTCAGTTGTGGGAGGACGCCTTGCAGGTGCCCCACACCTACTGTGGTGTCTATCAGTTGGAAAGCAGTGCAATCGTGTTTGTCTCACCAGCTTTGGCCATTTCCTCACATCACACTGACACTGCATTATACACCTGCATGGACTGAGCCGTGTAATGCCACTTTGGCAGCATGCATGTCCTGGCAATAAACATGAGCAACACAGTCGACATGATACATGATGTTTGTGAGCGCGTCATTGTGACGAGCGCCTCTCCTAAGGCATCTCCAAACGTGGACGCATTGCCATTGGTCACAGCCACCATTGGTTACAGCCTGTAAAGTTGTACCTGGTGAACATGAGCAATCACTGCAGAAGCCACATCATCTTGAGACTTGCTGCGTGTCTCGTAGGTCTCTTTTGCAAGTGAAATCACAGAGCTTGTGCAAGAGCGTGACAGCCTGTTGGCGGCCTGCATCGCCGCCCAAGATACTGCAGCTGAGGTGCAGCAACAGAACAGGTACTGTAGCTGTCTGGTGCATGCAACCAAACGTCTGACTTAGCACACAAAATGCCTGCACTACAGATGTCATACTGAATGTCTGTGGCCTGCAGATGCCATCCTTTGCAAAGCTACACACTGGATATATACACACTGCTTCTTTCTTCATTTTCTCTTTCCTTCTCTTTCTTTTTCTCCCTCTTCACACAAGCGAGCATGGTGCAGGGAATTGCATGATCGCTTGCGCAGCCTAGTAGGGGGTGCCATCACTCGCATGGCCAAGGAGAAGGCTTGCAAAGCCCAGATGGCTAGTCTGGAAAGCCAGCTGCATCTGCTGCAGGTCTGGTGCTTGCCTTACATTGCTTGCACTGTGTTTGATGATGCAGTCAGGACTGTTTGAGATCACATAAGTCTACATAGCCTTTCAGGCTCTATGTGCAATTGCCCTTAAAATGCTTCCACAAAGTGCATGATTTCCTGCCCAGTGCCAATATAGATGCTCCAGCTGAAGTTCACTGCCAGCAGGCTGCCATCTTGAACATGTTGTTTCTTGGATACAGGACAAGGAAGCACAGATGAAAGCAGAAAGGCAGGCCAAGCTTGCATGCCAGTCCATGCTAGTTGGAAGCAGCCAGGACAGCCATGAGCAACCCAATGCAGCCCAAAAGCAGGCAGCTGCTGAGAAGGCCAGGAAGGCAACGCCTAAAGAGCTCCAGCAAGCAGAGGTATTAGCCGGTTCAACTTGATTCTCTGCAGCCCATCCTGAATTGCAATACGGAGTCATGGACAGTCTCACTGTTCTCACACAAGTCTTTCGTGCCGTATTTATGGTGTCTCTCTGTGTAGCGGTGTTTGCATTTCTGAGGTAGTGGACATACGCAAGATGACCACTACCTCATTTGACCTCATTTGAATACAAATTGAATACAACTTCAGCACAGGAAAGTACTTTCAGTGCAGGAAAGCAACTTCAGTGCAGGAAAGTAACCTTCAGTGCAGGAAAGTACTTTCACTGCAGGAAAGCAACTTCAGTGCAGGGCACTCAGTTGTCTAGGTCACATTCCCATCATGCCCAACAACCAGCTGTCAAATAAGCCTTTACTCTGTCAGTTGAAGGGTTGTTGCCCACCATTAGGCCTGTTCCAAGACAACACGTCATGGTCTTGTCAAGTCAGACTGTTTAGGAACTGTCTGGTGAAGGTGCTGGGTTCTATTAACATTTTCAGCACAAGCTTTTCTGTAGAAGCAAGACTGGCCTCGCACCTAACCAGCAGATGCCGGCAATGCTCGCAAATATTATTGGTGTCATAGACTTGTGCCTGTTCATATTGGTCCAGCATTAAAAAACTTGACAGCATGACTGAGTCTGACAATGAGAAGTGTACAAGCTTTGGCTAGCCATCAAGTCTAACAGCTTGCGGTGACATGCAGGCAGCAATTCAGGAGAAGCAAGTCCTGCTGAGGCAAGCCTATAAGCAGTCCACAGACGCTGAAGCTAAATACAAGCAGCTGCAGCAGCAACTGGACCAAGCGCTTGAGCGCTGCCTGTAAGCCATCACGGCTACATGTGCCTGTATGATGCATGAAGTGTGACACGCAGCCCAACTATGCACTCCATGCATGTGCCCATGGCTTGCCTTTGCATGGCCACAACAAAACATAACACAATGCTATTGACAGCAAGAAGGATGCCTGAGCAAAGGAAAAGTGGAAGCTTCTGCTGCTCTTGTTGACAAGAGCAAAGCTCTTGTAAGCTCTTCAGTATTGAAAGCAACGTTGCTTTCAATACTGGAAAGGTTCACTTGCCTTGGGGCATTCCCAGGATTGAATGGATTGTCAGCTTGAGGCAGCAGCCGACAGTGATCACTCCAGAAGGGTACTGAAGGTGACATTCATGACCACCTGCGTTAACTGTTGGCAGGAGTGCAGAGTCAGCCAGAGATGACAACAGTGCAAAGCTGATGGCAGCCAACACAGAGCTGAAGGCTAGGCGCACGGCACATGATTTGCTGCATACTGATTGGCTGGCCAGTCAGCAGGACCTGAAAGTCCATCGCCATGTGCTGGCAAGACTGGACACCATGTACGCCTGTTCAGTGCCATTCCATTTTGTACTGTCAAATCAGCAGCAGTCGCTTTGAGTCCTTGTACCTTCAGCTGATGCTAACCAGCTTTGATCATGTTGTCTGTATTTAAAGGTTGTTGAACATTCAGTTGAAGTGGTCAAGGAAGGCTGCTTCATCATTGTGCTATTCGCTGAGTAGCTAATGCCAATCAACATGAAAGCAGCTAGCAGTCAAGCAGCAGTGCTGCTCACTCAGCAGATCTGTCCATGCAGGTCCAGTGATGTCAAAAAGGTACAAAGTGAGCATGCAGCTATGCACAAACAGCTCATGCAAGCCGATGCCAAAGCACAAGTAGCTGACGCGCAGTGCTTGGAGCTTGAGGAGCAGAATCAACGCCAGCAGCAACAGAAGCAGCAGCTTGTAGCTGCCTGCCAGCCTGTCTTTGTCTGGGTAAGACCTGCAGACCCTTTGTGATGCTGTTGCTGCATCCTGATGCTGCCAGATTTTGCTGCATGATGGTGCACAGTTGCTGTGGCTTTGTTGCTTGCATCAAGATTGGTATCTTTTGTATTGAAAGCTCTTGCCATACATGGAGGTACGCCGGCTTGGGTGAGTCCATTGCTGGCTTTGTATAGGGTTAAGACCATGTGCTGTGATTGACATGCATGTGCTGCAGGCAACAAACATGATTTCAAGTAAGGTCCAGCAGAGGGAAGCAAGTGACACCAGCGCTCTGTTTGGCCAGCAGTTGCCTGCAGATATGTCAGCAGCTCTTGAAATGGACAAAGCTGTATCCTTTCACCGGCTATCAGCCCAGCCACAAGCAGTCCTACTTGAATCCAGTGATAGCCATGCACACTCTTTCAAGACCACATCAGTGCCTTCTGAGCGCAACGATTTGTTGTCATCTCCAAGCACCGCAGCTCATGATATGCAGCCTTTGCAGAGATCTGTCTCAGAGCCTCAGCAAATTGTCATAAGCCCTTTGTCGCTTACTGCCCTTCCAAGACGGTCTGAGAGCTCTCATAGGGCTAAAGCAGTCACAGTGTCACCTGGGGCAGCAGAGCAATCATCTGTTTCTGCTGTGGCTTTCAAATCTGTAACAGCCAAGGACGCAACAGCAGTCAGCTTGGGCCATTCTGAGTCGCGTCCACCTGCAGTCCTTCAGCCTGTGGTTCAGACCACGATAATGACATCAGCAAAAGCAGGATCTGTCCATAGCATGCATGATGGTACTGAAAGGAAGTCTGAAGCAATGGCAGGCAGCATTGAGTCCCTTCTTCAAGCCTTGGCTGTTGCTCTGGCTGCAGCCTCATCTGCAGACCCTGATGGTGGTGATGACAGGTCCAGCATTTCGAACACGTAGTTCAGTGTTGGTGAGCTGAGCAGCTTTTGTTAGATCAAGCAGCTGTGCTTGCCGTTATGTGACTCACAGTGACACATCAATACTTAGACTATGTAATGAAGGGCTTGCTTTTCAATTCTGCACACAGAGTCTTGGCGAAAGGCTTAGGTGCACAGCGTCAGATGAGTCTCTGACGCTGTTTATCAGATGTCAGCAGACTTGCGTAGCCGACCAATCAATGCATGGTTCAGTCCAGCTGTCCACCGAATGGAGCAACTTCTGAATATTGAGCAGCTTTACTTCCAAGCTGGGCCTCATCCAAGAACGCCAGCGAGAAAGTGCTGACCGTTCAGCATTCTTATCCTCGGAAGCACTGGTAAACCTCAAGTAATCACCGGTTGTAACTGGTATAGCGTTGCAGACAGCGGTGGCGTTTCTGTCACAGTCTTGACCTGGCAGAGACAAATATTGGCGGCGATGGCTGCATACTATTATCGCCAGCTTGCTATGTTGCTAGCGCTGTGCACTCTTGCTGTTGCAGTCACACTAGCAGCCTCAACACATCAGGTAGAATGGCCCGCCGTTGCTGCACTGAGTCAGCTGCAGTCACGTCCATGCTCGCCACGCTTCCAGTCCAAGCATGCTTGATATTGTCATTGCCTTGCTGCGCAGGGCATCATTGATATACAAGGTGCTGACGGGCCTGGCGTAAAGACCAGGCAGCTTCTGCAAGCGACGCTGCCACCGAACGTCACCAACCCTGACCCAGTCGCAGCAGGCGAGCTTACTGCTTTCTGCCTTGTTGCGACCTGCCTAGGCCTAGCACACCCCAATCCATCATTTCTTTCTGCTGTGAGCTCTGATTCACATCTCTTCGCCTGTTTTTGTAGAGGCACAGTGCTGCTCAATTCTTCAGTCCATTGGCTTCACAGTCACATCTGGCATTCCAGTCATCATAGTGGACACCAATGGGCAGAGTGTTGGAGGGACTGGCATCGGTCAGGATGGGCAGGCCACCAATGGCAACAATGGGCAGGCATCACCCCTCCAGCCCATGCAGATGTGTACCTGTTCTGCTGGGGTGACCAATGCAACTTACAGTGGCTCTGCTCAGATCAGGTTGAGGGGAGGCAACAACTCAGGTAAGCTGGTGTTCACAATGCGATTTCCTGCTCGGGTGCGCACTCTAGTTGATGGCATGGTGTTGCACACGCTTGTGAGAAGACAATGCATTGTGAAGGCATTGTTGACACACTGCCTGAACTTGTTTGAAGTCTTCACTTCTTGCTCTCGCAGAATCAGATGTGGCCCTCTCGACCTCAACCTGTGTGTATTGTATTGATCAAGCTGCGTGACCTGAGCAATCCCAACCCTGGTTTTGGGCCACTAGGAGTAACATTCCTTCACGGCCCTGGCAGCAAGACCGTAATCTGGTCCAACTGGACAGTAGTGGCATCACAGGCATTCATACAACTTCTTCAGCAATGTTCACACAGCCATGCATTCTGGATTGCTCACTTTACGCTTTATGGCAAGACACCCTAGGCTCAACTGCATGGGTGTGGTACCTGCAGCACTGCGGGACACCATCCGCGAGTACTACATCAAGGTGGCTAACAATGAAGCTCTGGGGGGTCTTCCGGCAGACAATGGCTGGGTGTTGCGAGGCCTGCAGAATGACACCATGGGCCTGCATGAGTTTCTGGCCATGAACATCAGCAGAGGGGCAGGCTGGTGGGCACCCCGCACCCAATACATTGAGGTATACTGTGCTGTTTATAGACCACATACATAACCAACAGGGAACGCTATAGTTAGGTACTGCAAGAGCTTGTTGGGGCACCACACATGTTTGCAGCGCAACAAGTCAGTCAGCAGACATCTCTGTGACAACGGCTGCGCCATTTTGATATGGTTGCATTGATTGCCTGCCTTGAACGAGCATGAAAGGAATTTCCTTGAGCCATGTCATGAAAGGCATGCCATAAAGCCATGCTGCCACGCCATGGAGCCACACAATGGAAGCATGCGGCGGTGCTAATCTACTCAAAAGCTGCTTTGAAAACGAATTTCCCCTGCAGTGATGCCCAGTTTCAAACTTGACTGCTTCTATCTCCGTATGAGCACGCGACATTTTGAGCACTGTGAGCGCAACTTCTAGCATCGGTCGTAAAATGGCAACCGCTGTGTATGAGGCGCAATGTCATCTGCAGGTGTTCCTGATTACAAATGGCCAGCCAATTGATATGGCTGATTATGAAGGGCTCATTCTCTTGGAAGAGCACATTGACGGGGTGAGTTTGCTTGATGTCCAACAGCCTGGGACAAACAAACTACTTTGCATAGGCATCAGGCAGACTGCCAGTATAGGCTACAGATTCTGCATGTGGCAACAAGCATCTGAATACCTGCTTTGTGAGACAGCCCACTCTCCCTGCCTGATCAATGGCTGAATGGCTGGTGGGCAATGCATAGTTAGCCTCAGAATAGAGCAGCAAAAGTGTGTCATGACCTGCTGTGTGTGCCTTGTTACTGCGCATGCTGTGTGCATGTGCTGCATGATCATCGTCTCTGCATGCTCATGCAGAGCAAGCCAAGACTAAACCTTGCCAAGCTGAAGGATGATGACAATGACATCACTGGTGGCTACATTCTGGAGTACCGCCATGGAGACAACTTCAAGAATGAGCCAACCATTAACAGTACCATGTGCGTCATTGCATACAACAGCGCGCATCAGGAAAAGGAGCCCTCCACATTTTGCTTGTCTCTGTATGCAGACATGTAGTATATACAGGACATCATGTTGTTTGTCAGGCTGCTGTCAGTGTTTGGTGCAGTTTTTTCTGTGGACATGTGCTGTTGTGTACAATATTTCTGAGTCATGCAAGACACGCAGCATGCTGCGTTTGCATATGCTGCATTTGCGTATGCTGCGTTTGTATATGCTGCATTCCTGTACTTGTTGTGGGAAACTGAGCTTTGGTGTCTGAATTGTTGCTGCAGCACTGGCATCCAGTGGTGTCTCAAATACCCCGACACCTTCAACATGACCAAGCTGAACTACATCCAACAGTAAGAGCCACATCCCCTCCAATTTTACATGTCACTTTGCTGTTTGGCACATTGGCACACTTTGAGATACAGCCTTTTTACAAGTGTGCTGCAGCTATCCAAAGCCACAGTCTGTCACCACACTATACAGCTTCAGCTTCAGCTTGCTCTTCTTGACCGAGTCTACAGGGCATCTATTGATGTTGCTGTGTCTGTCTGACCATCAGGATCATGTACACACCTTGGTTGCATGTGCCAAGATGGAATATGCCGTGCAACATCACAAGCATATGAAGTTTGTACATTAGCCCTTGAGTGCAAGTCAGCTTACAAGATTGCATGGCAACTACAGGTATGTGAATAACTTTGAAGCTGCTTTGTTTGGGCCCAACTTCATGGACCCTGTCACCGGCTGGCGCATGTACGGCAACCCCACCACCTTTGTTGACTTCTTCCTGACAACAGAGATCATCAAGAATGCAAAACACACATACCACGGTACTAGCTTTGCTAACAAGGTAGGATCTCAGCAGTGTGACCAGATATAAATGTAGACATGCTTTGCTGTTGACAGTGCTTGCTCCGAATCTGATTTGCCCCTGTCTCATCTTCGATTCTGACTACTAGTTTCCCCTCTAGCATGCAGTCAACCCTGCCCCCTCCCACCCCTCCCCACCGGCTTCATTTCTTCCCTCTTTATTTTCTCCCTCTTCATTCCTTCTCTCTGTTGCTGTGTGTAACTGCTGGATTCTTCATTGTCTACACCTTCAGGGAAGAACATGGTGCTCCTCTAAAGCAACATCTGCTTGCTAGCACAGCCATGTCTACCGCTTCCTGACCACACCAGGTGTCATTTCAATTACGCACATGTGCAGGACAAGGGTAAGGTGCTGGACATGGGACCCACCTGGAGCCCCAAAGACGGATTTGGGCTGTGCTGCGGATTCCCTGTGGATGGTTATGAGAACAATGGCATCAGCAATGGTACCAGTGGAGGCAGTGCCATCTCTCCATCTGGCTGGCTCTTCAATATCTGCAATGAGACCAGTCGCTGTGCTGATCACTCACCTGCCTTTCCATTGGCCCAATGGTTCATCAGACTCTGGGATGTAAGAGCCAAGCTCAACACCTGCACGTGATTGTCATCAGAGTGCTTGATGAGTTGCTGTGCATCACACTTCTGCCTGGTGCATTGCAAGACGGTTGTCCTATGGTTGAAAGACATGGAAAAGATCATCAGCAGATTGTTGTTGTGCAGCAGTGGAGAGTAGTACTATCTTCTGGCATGTGATGCTTTCTGCTCTGGAGTATGTCAGTGCATGAGTGTGTGGCTTAAAAACTCATGCTGTGCCAGCCTGTGCAGTACAAAATGCCTGATGAGCCGTAACTGGCTCCCAAACCCATACTGCAAGGTACTAGATGAAGAAGCGTATCAGCTACGAGCAATCAAAGCGCATTGCATGGCAGATCTGACTAGTACTGTGTGTGTGCGTGCAGGATCCTTCATTTGTGCAGCTGTGTGCAAGCCGCTGGACACAGCTGCGTGGCAGTCAATGGTCAGACAGCAGCATTGCAGCTGCTCTGGCTGACGTGCAGGGCAGCATTCTGCCTGCAGGCCTGCGTGACTTTACTAAGTGAGTATCCCGTTCCACTCCCTCGCTCACTCTTTCACTCACTCAATCACTCACTTGCTCGCTCGCTCGCTCGCCCACTCACTCACTTATTGAACATATTTCTTCCCCTAGGGTCAGGTACACACAGTCTGTGCCCACTAAGCAGACTGTGAGCTTAGTAATGCATGCATGTGTGCATGTATGTGCATGCACTTCTTGATGAGGGTATGCCGCTGATCTTGAGCAGCCATCGGCAGCCAGGATGCTGCCAGGCTAGTCCGGAGCACAGTGTGTTGCCAGCCAGGCATGCATCATGGCATCAGCTGGCAAAACAGAAATTGACTTATGCCATCAATGTAGCAGGTGTTTCTGCAAGTGTCCTGTGCAAATGGACGTATGACACCGCGCTGGGTGTGCAGCATTGCTGGGTGTGTCAGTGAAGGGCTTGTCTGGGCTATTACTTTGAGCGCTTGCATGCTCTGGTCTGCAGATGTGAAGTGAGAGTGCATGTGTGTGATGCAGGTGGAGTGATGTCTTGCTGGCCCCATATGGAGCCACAGACCCTACTGCATTTTACAATCAAGCCTTCACTGCTGTTTCCAACTGGACTCTACAGCGTTTAGCTTGGCTAGATGGAGCGTTCCAAGGTGTTACAGCTAATGGCAACCAGATCGTGCAATTTAGCAGTGCTCCTGCTGATGTTGCAACAGCTGGGTGATTTGTTTGTTGATTTGCACATTGTGTAACAATCTTGTGCTTATGTGGCATTGCACAGCAAAGTTGGTCAACATGTTGCAGTATATTTCTTTGTGCACGTTGCAGTATAGTTCTTTGTGCATGTTCTGGGCAACAATGCCCAGCATTCAGGATAGTTGGTGTTGAATAGCGGTACCACCAGTCTTTCATGTCAGTGGCTACCATGGGCTGACCACTTGTGCTGACATTTTACTGCATAAACAGGAAATGCCGCTTCAATTTGTTTTGATGCCTTAACTCTGTACGCCATTCCGGCTATGACTTGGTATGACTTAGTAAGCCATCAAGGGCCGTGTACACAAGGAACTCAAGCATTCATGCACGTCATGTGTCACTGATGACTAACAATAAGCTCAGAAGCTATTTACGTAATCAGATTTGTGTACATTGCATGCATACTGTCGATAAAAGTTTGCACTCGTACACCAACACCTACAGGCAAGCGAGCTTGGTAGGGCTAGAGCTTGCAGTCCATGATGACCTGAAAGTTATCTGCCCGTCCAGACATACAGTACTGGTGTTGGTCCAACATGAATGCACTCTGTGAATCCAAACAACCCGCTCTCATCACTGTTAACTCTGTAACACTTAGCTGGTGTACGCTCCTGGCCAAACCGGTCAGTACAAAACACCACAACACTGGTGACTTTCAGCAGAGCAATCACTGGCATAGGTAAGAAATGCGCTGCGCTGCAGAGAGAAGCATGTGCATTGAGAAAAGGTCAGCCTCAAAGGAGGGCACTGTCTTGATTGGTAGGTACTGTCAATTGGTTGCTGCTGCACCTACTGAGCACCTTATCCAGGAACCTACTTCCAGACAAACTACAGTTGCTGCTGACCAATGCTATGTTACCTACAAGCCTGTACACCTGAGACACACTTGTTGGTAGCTGGATTCTATTGGGCTCCTGGACAGCTGGCCTGTGTGCTGCTGCTGCATCCTTATTCATGCTCTGTAGAAGAATATTCCTTTTCAGCCTTCTCCTTCCAGACTTGTTTGTTTGCGTCAGTCATTGCCTTCCACTCTTGTCCCAAGCTTGAAAAGACTTGTTTGGAGCTTATCTTTGGATTCCGTGCCATGACACCAGGCATGTTCGTTTTCATCCAAAGCGTGTATCCGTTGAGCTTCTTGGGCTTTTTCTTGGCTTTGACTGCTATCATGTCAACGTAAGGCTGCCGCTGTTCATCAGACAGAGCTTTCCATTTTGTTGCAAGCTCTTTCTCAACACTTGAGACACGGATAGGCTGTGTCGAGCTGCTTTTCAACAGCTCGTACTGCGCCTTCTTGAAATAGTGGTATGAAGACGCTGAGCGACTTGTACCGACTTTCTTGCCCGCTGGCTCTGATACCGAACTGAGGTCGGTGAAATCTTCTGGACTTGCAACCTTTTTGCTCGTCCGTGGCTTGCTGCTCTTGTTCGGCAAGGTTGCATAGCCCGATTGACACAGAAAGGAGCAAGGCTCCACAGCCAAGCCTGATTTTGGCAATAGCCTTGACAGACTGGATAATTGCTTAGATTTGTGCAGCCAAGAACCCATCTCGCGTCAGTGCCTGCCGAAGCAGCCCGCCAATTGGGGCCTGCGTGTAAGTATCACCTGACGCGCAGGTAGGATGTGGTACTTTCATGGACAGACTGCTCTGGCAACACATACCACACCGTCATGCTGGCGCACAGACCACCGTCACGATGGTGTGAATGATTGAAGATTCTCATCACTGCCCCAGCTTTTGCGGAATGCATAAATGCACTGGACATCAGCAGTCGTGACGTATGTGTGCAAAAAAAGGTCCGTGGCTGGCCAGCACCATAGTTGGATCCTTCCAAAATGTGTCAAGTGCTGGCCATGGTGTCAAGAGCTAGCTCAACAAATTTGTTTGCAAATTCCCAAAAGCCACCCCGCGGGCCAAGTCTGTCAGCAAAGCAATCTGCATCACGTGTCATAAACTGGTTCAAATCGTCGAAGCATGAGCTCTGTCCACTGCTTATCGTATATCACCAAGCCCAATGTATGTCATGAGCTGGTGCAGTCGATCTGAGTCTGTTAGGTATAGGTAACCCACCTGGCAGAGATACATCAGCACTGAGATTCAGCAAATGTGTGCTTCACATGAAAAGATCAGTCCAGCTTTGTGGTCATGTGATGAGTCTTCATGCAGGGCAAAAAAGTCTCTTGTGTCAAGCAATACGTAACTGCCTTGTGTGCAGCTGAAAGTTTCGGGCAAGCTCTGCAGCAATGCTGGAGAGACTGGGTTTTAATCTGCACATGCGCTTGGTCTGAAGGATGCCTATCTGATTGCACTGCTAAACACAATGAGTACGTTCATTGCAGCGCATACCCGCATTTGACTCACCAAGCATTCTATGGCAGTGGCTGCTCTGTAGGTCTGTGCGTGCTTGCCGCTTTGGCTGAAACGCTTAGGAATTGTTATCTTGGCATTGTTGCCCCATCGAATCACGTCCTGTTCTTCTGCTGACAGAAATGGACCAGCCATGAGTTGTTCGAGATACCGCTCCTGTATCAAGTTGCTAAATGAAGCACACAGGTTTAAAAACAGGGCGCAATCTGTAGTCAATCAACATCACGACAATAGCAAAGCAGTCTAGTCAGATGCAGGCTTGGAGGCTTCAGTCAGGTTAGCTTCTTTAATGTTGAGCTCACACGCTTTGCACTGTACCAAAAATAGTAATGTAGTATGACATCTCTACAGCAACGCTTAAAAGCTGTATGACCCAATGATGAAGACTTTGCAAGGCAGAATAGGCTGCAGATATTCCTGGCAAACAAGAACGAAAGTCAGATTACCTGCGCCTCTGCGCGTACCTCATGCATCACACTTTCATAATATTTGGATGTTTTGGTTGGCGGATAGAAGAAACGTCGCCGTGCATACAACTGCAGTCACACTCTTGGCTAATTGTGTAGAAAGCTTCAACCATTGCAGGCAACCTGCTTTCGTTGCATACATGTGCTCGATTTTGCAGTCACCTCCCAAACGGTGTCGCCTAAGAATGCCAAAGCCACTGCATTCCAGTTTGCCCGAACGTCCTTCCCTTGCAAGTCCGGGATTGGAGGCAGTACCGGCCTGAGATTCGAGGTACCTGCAACATAAAAAGCTGAACACCTGCGACGAATAACACAACTCAAAGCAGGACTCGTGACGCAACGCACCGCCAGGAGTGGCCGGTGGACCAAATCCAAGAGGTGTGGCGCTGCAACGACAACGAAGTTGCGTCCGGCGGGTCTTTGGTGTTCCTACGACGGGTGTTACGATGGGAAGTATGCAAGGGCTGACTGCGTTGTTGAGCAATTTGCTCGGAGAACTGAGCATGTAATGGCCCTTGGATCCCTGATCGTGAGCTCCACCCAAATAGGAAGCAGAGCCTGAAGCAAGCCTGGAAGAAGCAGACCACCTTGAGATGTTTGACCGAACGCGTTGACCTAGCTAGTCTGCTTCATGGTCAGTACAAGCGCTGAGTGAACACAATTGTTGCCGAACCTTGCCTCATGTGATCATCGACAGTTACTGACGCATTGCTAATGCCGGCCACGCCTGTTGTAGCAGCGGTCTGCACGTATGATCTTAGCAAGCACAGGTATTGATCCTGCGTAAGCAAGCCGAACCAAGCGTCGCAGGCACGTACATTTGAAGACATACTGTTGCTTTTGAGCCTTGAAGAAGCTCTGGTCGGCATGGGTGAGAGGCAGGTCTGGCTTGTCAAGGTACAACACGGTTTGCAGCATCCAACACCTGAAGAGTGCTGAGGGTTTTGCATCAGCGACATACTTTCCCAATGCAGGTCCCTACATTTTTGGGCAAACGATGGAGGTCTGCTTGCGATGAAAGTAAAAGCAAAGAAGCAGGACCTGAGCTTGGATCGATTCAGCATATCTCAGCTACAGAGGTTTGCGTCAGCATGCTGATTCTGAAACTGTCTCAAAGATGTGAGTAATCACATGCAATGACCCATGAACGAACTACAGGGTGAACCTCCAAGCTTGCGCCTCAAATTGTCAGGTACAAATTTGGCGTTGACTTTCTTTCCTCTGTGCATTTAGTCATTAGCAATAATCAGCTACAGCAGGTGTTTGTCACACTCAGATACTGGAGGGGAAAACATTCCGGTGTTGTACAACCTCAGAAATAGTACCGCGGACATAGCAGGACTTCATGCATTCATTCAAGGCAGTCAGCAAGCAGGTACAAACAAATGTAGCTTTTGAAAGCCCTTCTCAGTATCTGAATGGGATTTGGTTTGCAGTCTCATTCAGACAAGAGAAGCCGTGTCTTGCTAATGCAGATCTACTAGGTGCTGTGTCCCAGCGCGTGGATGCTGAGATTCTGCATGAGAGCCAAGCAGGAACTACTGTGAGCGCCTCCGCCTGTGCATGATCTGCTCACCCTGTTGACAGTCAGGCTACATGTGCCACAGCGTACTCCAAGTCAAAAGTATTTGCTGATGACCTGCGAGGTTATATATTGACCTGCACAGCAAAATTGGTCTGACACAACGGCAGTCTTCGTCATCAGATGACAGCTTGCCATCATGCAGCTGACCTGCTGCCAAGCTTGATGGCTTGGTTCTGTAGCATCTGTGTCGCTTGCAGACTGGAGTCCAATTGGATGCTAGTTACAGGGCTCTGACTCAGCAGCGGCATCAGCAAGCCAATGAACGCACTCGTACAGCGCAACAAGTAGATGCCAAAGACATCCTGAATGCGCAGCGCAATGCACGGCTCAGAGAGCCTGCCAGTATGAAATCTGCTATCAAGAGAAATGTAAGCCTGAGATTTCACTCTGTTCCATGCGCCACTGCAAAGCTTATCATACGCTGTGCTGGCGCGTGGCTGAGGAAGAAACAGACAACGACACCTTGCCTGTGCCGCACTTCAATGATGCAGCTGGTGGTCGGTCCTGTGTTTATGCAGTGTGTTCTGTGTTTATGCAGACTGAAGCCAAAAATGCAAGGGCGAACCAGATCAAGCTGGACTCAGAACAGCTGGAGAGGCTCCTTTTCCAGCTGTTTGAGCGCAAGGTGGGCCCATCGCCTTCTTCAACATATTACCATGATATGACTTTCAGCGTAGGGCAGCCTTTGGCTGAACATGCAGTGCGAGGTGACCGGACATGTGCTGAATGCTCAATGTGCTTTGCAGCCATCCTGGAGAATGAATGATCTCCGAGCAGAGACTCGGCAGTCAGTAGAGTCCATTAAGAAGATCCTAGAGAACATAGCTGTGCAAATCACAAGAGGGCCTTCAAGAGGAGAATTCGAGCTGAAATCTGAGTACAAGACAACTGCTACTCCTGCGTCATAGCTAACTAGGTCCACTTCAACGTTCATGCTCACGCACTAGTCCAGCGCTGAGCACTGTACCTTCATCTTCTTCGTGACATATTTGAAAGTGAGAGGTGGATAGGTCAACGTACAGTGGCGTACCTCATAAAGATGCGCCGTTGATGTCCCGCAGTGCATCTGACATCAACGGACCATCAGCTTGTCACACCACAAAATTGTAATGCCGGGCGGACTCGCCACATCTGTCAGCAGGAACCCGGCAGATCAGACTATTCAGGCTATACATCAGCCTTGCAGCGGTTCACAGACGTGTCGATGGGTCAGCTCAAGGCGGAGACGCCATGAGCCGCCCAATTCTGCAACGCACGACAAGCGTCACTTCAGCAAAAGTTGGCGCTCATCTCGGCGGCCGATAGCGTGCAGAAGCCCGAGCAAGGCACAAGCAGAGACTGTGCCAGCCCAGGCAAGCCACACACGGTACCGTCAAAGCGCTGCAAGCACGTACTACCTGTGTTCGAGCATGTTGACTTGAATGTGCTTCTGTTTTTCCTCTTGCCTCACCTGTCTGACGCAAGCATGCAAATTTGTCAGCTTGCTGTTCCCTGTCTCAGCTAAAGTACAGCTCTGTAGGATGCCATACTAAGCTGCAAGCAACATCGTCACACCTGCAGAGGCAAAGTGGTGATCATTGGAGCAGGTCCTGCTGGCTCTACTGCAGCCATTCTGCTGTCAAAACGAGGCTACAGTGTTGAGGTGTACGAAAAGCGGCCACAGCCTAAACAAGACCCTATTGACCTGAAGCGAACCTACATCATTGCCCTGTCAGAAAGAGGCTTGAAAGCCATGCGGGCAGCTGGTGTTCGAATTCCCTCTGACGCACCCTACAAAGGATTTGTGAGGCATTTGAAAGGGGGCAAGATCCAGGTGACAGGCATCTTGCCTGCTGTAAACTGTAATTTCACGTGACCCCACAGGCATACAGTAAGTAATGAAACTCTGTGTTAGGGCATCTTGCACATTGCACTGCAGACCGCACTGCAGATGTTATGTTAACAACATCAATGACAAATTGTTAAGACATGTGCTTGCAACACAGGTCAGTCCAGCAGAAGGCAATGTGAGCTTTGAACGGTATGCATCTGCAGGCCATGCCTTGACTGTGCATGAATTCACAATGGGTCTTATGCACAGATCAGCATTGGCCCAGCATTACATGGCAGCTGTAGCAGCATTGAGGCACAGTTGTACACGTTGCAAGCTTGCCTACTATGGACATTGTCATGCAAGATTGTATACTCAGTACTCCTGTCTGTCCTGTCTATTTGTAACACTCAGTAACACCCAGGGCTCTGCCCTGTAACACTCAGAATGTGTTACAGAGCAGAGCTGGCTCAGCATCTCATCTCAGAGGCAAACAGGCTGACTCCTTCAGTGAAGTACCACTTCCAGCAGGGCTTGCACAGTGTCAAATTCGATAGGCGGGAGGCCACACTCCAAGCAGAGGATGGCTCCAGGTCACAGGTATTTTTGCTGATCATGCATGATTGCATGTATGTATCTGTATGTAACAATATATGACACATATCACAATCTATGTTTTGCCCTATACAACACAGCTAAAGCACATACATACATGAATGGACATATGTGTTCATTCAAAACGCAGCTATTCATGACTACAATTCACACGAGACATATGTCTTTTAGGTATGCAGTGTTCTGAAAGGCTTTCTGAAGGAGGTTCTGTTATGCATGTATGCGTGCAGTACCTATGTTTCTACTTAAGCCTCAAGTAGTGTCCATGTCTTTGATACAATCTTCTAGCAAAGATCAAGAAATAGAAGAGTTGAAAAAATAAGATCACTTGTTACATCTATATTTGTATTGTTTTTAGTATCCTTTCTTGTTTTTTCTTTTCTTGGTATACCTTTTTCGGTTTTGTTTATAAAACAAAGGAAAGGAAGGTTTTCCTGACAAAAACAGTATTTTCGAAGGCCATGCCCATGGGACGCCCCTGCATGATGCCCCTGTCTGCTTGATTTGTGGCTGTCATTGGCTGCAGGTGAAGTATGACTTGCTGATAGGAGCAGACGGTGTTGGCAGCACAGTGAGGTCTGAGATGGAGCAGCAGCTACCTGGCATGTCCGGTGCATGTCCTCTCTTGCGCCTTTACCTCTGTTTTAGCCTTTGTTTGCAAAGTATTACCATTGCTGATCGCTGTGCACAGCTCTGTGTAGAGTGCTACTGGTACACTCTGCTCGGGTGCTGGGGCTGCTGTGCTCTTGCTGCTGTCTACAAGTTGCAGCTGATGTGCATGATTGTGCATTTGCACCACTGCACGAGCCACACCTCACAAGCAGCTCATACATTGTGCGACTACATTGTGATACAGTGCATCTCCTATCATTACCAAGCACAATGGGAGGTGCATTGTTTGCTGCAGAGGACTGCATCTGCTCTTCTTGGTCCTGGGTGGCTTGTTGCTCGGTCCTGCCCAGCTGCTGCTTGCTTCTTTGTACAAAGTCTGCTTGGTACTGCCAGCCCCATCATGTCAACATACGGCCAGTCTACGCTCTGCATTGCTGCGTCAGCACCAAGGCAGCAGTCAGATGTGTTCTGCAACCTCAAGCTACCAGCCAGCATGCTGACGCTGTGCATCTGGGCGCTGTTTGCAGTGAAGATAGAGGATTCAGGACGGGAGTATAAAACCTACAGGGGCTTGAGAGCAGACTTGGAACCTCCTGAGCTGAAAAATCGCCCTGGACGCTCCATACATCTGTTCCTGGGAAGCAACAACTGGACGTCCCTGTCAGGGCACCTGAACCCTGATGACACTTATGCTGGAACCCTAGCCATGAAAAATGGAGGTCAGCATCTGCATGGTGCCGCACTCATGTGAAACCTTGTTGCCTGAAACAGAGGTGTCTGAAGATGGCTGCACGCCTCTTGGTTGGCATAGCACAAAGAAAGCAACTTTGTCCACCAGAATGTGGATTCTGTAGTTGCCTGTACCTGAGCAATGCAGAAAGACAGAAGAAATGATACTCAGGTTCACCTATGCAGGACAAGAGTTTCAGTGAAGCAGCCCTAAGTCTGCCACAGAGTGTTCACTTTGTGCCTGTTTCCTGCCTGTGTATGCATTACTTGTACTGTCAAGCAAGGCCTCATTTGTTGACTCATGCCTCATGTGAAGCATCATGAGCTCAGGTGCATGCATCATGCTGCAATGAAACCAGCGGCATACAATGAGCATGCTTTGCATCAAATGGACTGCGTATGCCATGTGTTGCACAGATTTCAAGAAGCTGAAGACCACAGCAGACTCGCCTCAAGGCAGGAGGCATGCTTCCCATCTTGCCGATGATCATGTGTCATGTGTGGCCCTTGCTGTGCACTTTGCATGTGAGAGGACAGTCCGCTCTGTCTGCTGAAGAGCCTGCTGCCATGTCTTGTCTGCCTTGCCAGTAATTCTGAAAATTTTTCAATTGTAAAAACAATTGAAAATCGTTGTGTATTAATTTTAGCCAATTTTTATTAGAAACATTAATGGGCCTCCAAAAAAGAAAAAATTGATGCGCATGCTGTGCCCTCTGTCCACTGCTACACTACAGCAGACTGCCCATGGGTGTGTTGACATCTGCCTTGTGCCTCTTGTGTGTTGCCTTTGCCTACTGCCCTTGACTTGGCCTATTGCCTTTCCTATGTTTCTGCGATATACCCGTAACTCCTTCCCGTTTCACTGCGACATCTTGTTCTATGCTGATTGTGGACTGAGTCCGCAGTGGTTGGCAACCAAGTCAGATCAGGACTTCACTTTAAACTCAAATGTGTTCTCTCTGCACAGGGTGTGGTGCTCCAAACTGACAGGACCTGGGGTGCTGCTTCTGGGCGACGCAGCCCATGCTGTGACCCCGGTGGGAGGCCAGGGGGCCAATGCAGCCCTGGAAGACTGCCTGTTCCTTGATGGAGTTCTGGAATCTACAGGTGCGCTTACCCAAATCCTGTTGGTACCCATCCCTGGTAGCAGCAGCAGCAGCAACATGATCAACACCTGGTTCCTTTTCACTAGGCATCTGTTAGACTCCTGTTTGCAGGTCCCAACACTCTACAGCTGTCATTGATTGTGACTGTAGCATCAAATTGCGTGGGCGCACGCATAAGCCAGAGAACGCTACTCTATGTAACACACCTTAGTGACAAATAGCTTGTTGCGCACGCTGACAAGAACAGTCAGAATTTAGGGCTGCAGGGTCCATGTCGCAGGAACAAGTGGCAGCATCTTTACCAGTTTCACCCATGGTGTTGGATATTTGACAATTCTGACAACACAGTTGTCTGGCTTCTACAAATGTGCATGCATATGCAAAATTGCCAGCAACCAGACTGGCAGCAGTTGGGCCGTGCGCAGCTCATGTGCTGTAAACCCCATCAGTCAGTGTGCTTCAAGTACACACTAGCAGTGCAAACACAGGTGACGACCTGGCCAAAGCAGTGCCCACATTTGACAGGGAGCGTCTACCAGATGCTCATGGTCTAGTAGACATCGAGTCCTCCTTTTCCAAACTGGTTGGAAACAAGTTTAAGGCCATGTTGGACCTGAAGTTTCTGAAGATTGTCGCGCATGTTGTTTTTGGTAAGCGCCTTGGGAATTCTGCCTGTCCAAACCAGTCAGTTCCATTTTTCTGGTCACATAATGACTCAGTGTTCAGTTGAGCGGCATGCATTCTCCAGTGCTTCTGAGAAACCAGCAACGTTTTATGCATCAAGCTTGTTGTTGAATCAATGGCCGTCCACTGATGTAGCTGCTGCTTGTTGTTTGTGTTGCCCAGCCTCCATGTCTGTCACCATATGTCAAGACTGCTCTATATGTGGCCGCTCGGCATGCATGTGTGAGCGCAAGTGTGTGTGTGTGTGTGTGTGCAGGTAGCCTGGTGCATAAGGTTCTGCCATTCATACGCAAAAACAAACCTGCAATGGTGCGGCTTGGCAGCGATGTGAGGTATTCTGAGATTATGCAAGAAGTCAACAGAGACGCTGCCACAGTTGCAACACTGTTGTTAACAGCCATTGTGGTTGTGTGTCTGAAGGCTGCTAATATTTTATAAGAGGTTGAAAACTTTCAGCAAGAACTTATCTAGCTTACTGTATATTGCTCAAGCCTTGACAGCTTCAAGTGCAAGTCTCCACGTCATCTCAACAAACGCAAGCTGCAGCAATGACATCCTTTTGAATTATTCTCAACATCAGCAGCAGGACTATAGTTTGATGCACAACGCAGATGGAGTCCATGCGTTGAAAGCATGCATGCAGATTGAGTGCCATAGCGGCATGCCTTCCCGGAGATTCGGGTGTACTTTGATGTACAGTATAATACTGTCAGTATTTGTATCTTTGCCTTAGGCACGTGACCACTGCCAGTGACCAGCTGAACACCAATTGCTCAAATTTTACCATTGACTGAAAAGAGCTAGTAACCACTGACCAGCTAACTGACCAACTAACCACCAGCTACAGCTAACCAACAGCTAACAGGCCGCCACAGTGTCGAATTAGTAAGTCATAGCTGTTTACACGTAGTAATACACAGCCTTAAACTGCCTGTCAGCTTCGTTGGAGGTTGTTCGATTGCACGCAGGGCAGAAGACAAGCGCTGGTTCAACAGCTCTCCGTTTAGTGTTTTTGAATCTTATCCTCACCCAGAAGTCTTTGCTCCGTTTGCTGCTCCTTTCAGCTTACACGACGTAGGTCCACACCAGATCTTGAAGGATGTGGACTATTTTGGAGCCTTGTATGCGTCCTGGGGGAGATCGCCGCGGCATCATACCATTCATTAGGGTAAGCGCGCATGGCGATTGTTGAACGCGACGCCGTCTGAGCTGTGTCGATGGACATGATGACAACTCAAGAACAAGACACACCGTTAACGAACCATCGCGACCGTTAACGCGGCTCAGCGTGTTTCAGTGGTGCGCAGGCGGTCGCGGCAGAATTGATCGGTACTGCAATTTTCGTTTTCTTTTCGACAGGTAGCGCAACGCGCTGGCACATCCTTGGCTACCACCTGTCGTTCTCTACTATTTAAGCTGAGCTACTAAGCATGCTTGTTGCAGCCACTGTCACGTCCGGATGTCACACAGCAGACGTGGCATCAGACTCCGGCTCCGGCGGCAACACTTCCTTAACCAACGGTGCGCTTGACACCCGCCACGGCTATGCAGCGCTTTCTCTGGCTTCAAGTGGTCTCACTTTCTGTATACTTTTGTCCTGCAGTCGTCCCAGGCTCATGTTTTCTGAGCAGTACTACAGCACTTCTGAATATAGCTTTGGCGTTTGGCTTCACACTCTTTGTGGTGATCTTTGTTACAGCGCCCTTTTCAGGTGGGTTGCAAGGTTGACAAGGGTGTCAGAAAAAAAACAAAAAAGTTTATGCTTTTCAGCGATCATAACGGGAGCCTCCCACGGCGGCAGCCCGGAGCTCGGACAAGGGTATCACTATTGTACACGCACCAGACTTGACACCCAGGTGCTTGCAGGTGGCCACATCAATCCTGCTGTCTCTTTTGCCTTTTTCCTTGCCCAGAAGATCTCTTTGATCAGAGCAATTTGCTACATCATTGTTCAGGTGAGCCCAACTACTTCAGTGCAATGTCAAATCTTGGCGCCAGCACAGCGCTCCTGCAGGCTTTAGCTTCTTACGTGATTTCACTTACTGCGTGCTTTGATTTGCAAGCCCTGCAGCTGATTATGCTGCCATACCACTTCTGCAATCCCAGATTTGCACTCATTGTTTCACATGGCCCAACAATTCATGACATCTCACTGCATCTACCATGGTAGCACCATGGCATCTGTTGCTTGTGTTGAAGCAACAGGCTGCAGACGTCTCTGCAATTTTGCCACTGTGCAGTGTGCAGGAGCAGCCATAGCATCCATCATCCTCAAGGGTTTAGATTCCACAGGCTACAAGGCCGCTGCTGGAGCTTCCAACCAGATAAATGCTGCTGCTGGGGCTACAATTGGCAGGGCTCTCGGCTTTGAGATACTCCTGACGTACATATCTCTCAGCTCTGCCACTGCTGCATGACTCCCAGCTAGATGTTCCTCTGGGTGTGCCAAGCATTATCAACGCTCTACCAAGCTGGCTGTACATGTGTGCTGCTGCATACACAATGTACAGACTTGCCTCTCACACAAGCATGAACACACCTGTGCAGTTCTCCATAGTGAAGTCATCTTGGGCGATGATGTGGATACGCACACCCTTTCTGGGCTCACATTGTGTTTTCTTCCTTGTGTAGGTTTGCGTTTGTATTCGTTATCATGGCCGCAACAGACTCGGTGCAAACATCCAAGACCATCTCACTGCAGGTAGTGTCCTGAATCTGTGCATTTGAGACTGGAGCCTTATCAGTCATGCAGACGCTTTGAACAGCGTTTGCATTGCATGCATTCTGCGCACTGTTTGTCTCATCACGTGCATTGTCTGCCTGGCAGCCACATGTCACGTTGCCATGTATCTGTATCTACCGTCATGCACCTGTCACTGCCTGATAAGCTGTAGGATAACTTGCACCTGTTTTGGACCAAATGGTGTGCTTGGCAGTGTCTTGTATGGTACTCTGATGCTTGTGTTGATGTTTTTGCAGGTTTTGGCTCCCTTCGCTATTGGTATGACGCTGTTTGTATGCCATCTGATTGCAATCCCCGTCGATGGTTGCTGGTAAGTCCCTTGCAGCCTTGCACCAACGTCCACACTCGTCCCCTTTTTTGCAAGCAATTTGCAGAGCTTTATAGTAATGCAAGGCCTTGTGTCTGCAATTGTTGCCTGTGGCTCCACAAGTTCACTTCAGCTCCTCAATGTTTGCCCTTGCTCTGACCCAAGCGATGTGGGGCAAGACACCACCTGCGGCAATGCCAAAATTGCGGCAGAGCTAATCAAAATCTTCATCGTTTGCAGTCGCCACATCAATTCTGGTGGTGAAGAGTTTGACAAGTTCTCTACAGGAACGCCATCATTGTTGGACATGGTGTCTTGCCCTTGCTCTGACTCTAGTGATGCAGCAAACTCGTGCCTTCATGCACGTGACAGCTTTGTACATAGATGCCAGGTTGGGTGCAGTCAACCTGGCCGCCAGCTTCTTGTGGTGGTAGTGGTGGTCTCGTGTAATGGCCTGTTTGGTTGATGAGAGTGCAATGAGAGTGTGCTGGCCCTGCAGTGTGAATCCTGCAAGGTCCTTTGGGCCTGCTGTGGTGAGCCGCACTTTCCATCAGTACTGGATCTTCTGGGTGGGTCCCTTGGTTGGAGCCACTTGCGCTGCTGCCATCTACCAAAGCTTCAAAGCCAGGGTGAAACACCTTGCACTGCTTGGAAGTCAACATGACTCATGTGTACGCTCTGAGTAGTGGTGCCCTAGAATTCAAGTCATGCTTCCCTTAAGCAGTAGTCCTCATGCCTGCAGTCCCAGCATGTATAAACAAGGCACACATGGACAGTCCAGACAAGCTAATGCAGCATCACCTGTGCCTGCTACTTTCTTAACAATGCAACTCTCATCAACTATGTGGTCCTAGTCCTGTCATTGGTCATTTTCCTTGCAGCCTTGCCTCTCCAAAGTGCTTTGACAAGTGTTTGTTCACCACTGACCTTGTAGCCTTGTCTCACTGCTGGAGCTTGCTGTTGCAGGACGATGACACGAGGATTGGGCACATTGTCCATCGGAAGAAGTGCCTCAAGCTGCCTGAGGACTCTGCTGCAGGGCATGATCTGGAGGCTGCATATCTGAATGATGCCACAGAGGCTGGCAAGCCAGTGGTGCACGCACGTACTCCATCCAGCCATGCACATGGGCCCTCAGTTGAGGCTGGAATGCCTGTCACTCACGCTTGAGACTTCCATACTGCTGTGTGAGGATTGGTGCATTCATAAATATTTGATCAAAGGATGTTGAAAGCAATTTTGGGCTAACCGAGCATCAGCTTGCGTCCAAAGCATACTGGGTTTCTTGAGCGGTACTACTACTACTGACTTGCAACTTTGCATTTTGCTATTTTTTAGTCTGATTCTGTAGGCTGGGCTGGAAGCAGTCATTGCTATGCCTTTTTTGTAGACAATGAGCAAAGCCATTTTTGGATGAAGCATTGCCCTTTACATAAAGTTTCCTTCTGTCATGTCTGATGAGGTTAAGTACAGCATGACTGTGGTGATGTCAACAGTCATGCATGCGTACAAAATGAATGCGATCTTGAAGTTTGCTTTTGAAGCTTTGATGTTCAAGCTTTTCAGATGATGTGATTTTGATCTGGTGCCATTACTATGGCCTGCATGCTGACTGCATGAAGTGAATGTATGTTTGTTGACTAAAAGACAGCGTGATAGAAGTATGAGCTATGAACCCAAGCTTGTGACAGAGCAAAGAGTGTCATGTGTAGTAGCAAGAGCGGTTGCCGTGATTGGGACAATATGGCCCAACGTCCCTGAGGTTGACTATATTTGCATGGCGTTGACTAGGCTGCTGTGTTGGTGATTACCATTGGAGCCCAATTACACATGCGCTTGACTACTTGGTTAAGGCTTTTTACTGTTGTGTGAGCGATTTAGGAAGGGTTGTCACATTATCCTGTGACTGATTCAGGGAGGGTTTACATAGCCCTTGTGGTAGTCGTGCTTGTTCAGCAGGGTTGTTGCTTAGCTTATTAAGCCCTAGTAGATTAGTTAAACACCAGTTTTGTTCAGCAGGGTTGTTCCTTAGCTTATTAAGCCCTAGTAGGTTAGTTGGACACCAGTTATTTGTTACAGACATTGCTTTAGGAGTCGCCACGACCCATCCGCTTCACTGGACGTTCTTCCTCTGTAGTACTTAGGCCTTTATTGCCAGTGTAGGCATTCCAGCCCTGCCTTTTCTCTGATGCCGTTGACATCAACAGCAACTAGCAACGACCTCCGTGTGAATATCGACAACATCCATCACACGTGTCAATACTCACACGCAAGAATTGTATCCTGTGCATTACGCTCGTCTACAGGGCATGGTCTTTGAACGTCACAAGCTTGCATCAGGCATAAAGTAGCTGGAGTGCACTTGGCTACTATCTCTGGTGTCCTTGACTGCTGGGCCTGGATACCTGGCTGCAGGCGTGGTAACAGTGAGCACCAGGATTGGCTGACACACCTGCTGCTGTACTCTCTTCACTGGCGGAGCTCATCTCATAGCAACCAAGCACTTTGACCCAGGTATCAAAGTTGCACACCTTGGACCTTACACAACTTTGAACTAATGTTGGTGGTACCATCTCGTATGCAGTAGTACTGTCAGATTCGTGTGCAAAACTACTACATCCGTGTGCAATAATACTACAGCTGACTGCTTGAGCCGCGCCAGGTGGTTTCAGATGTGATTTCACCATCAAGACAGCTCTGGACCAAGCTGCTTCAAGAATTTCACTGTCTCTGGCAAGTCTGACTTGTTGCAGCATGCAGGGCAGAACATACAATTCTTCGGCAATATATTCAAAGCAGCTGTGGTCATCAAGTTGCAAAGTGCCACTATATAGCAGCTCTGTACTTCACCAGATGTTTCTGATCTCATCTTTTAAGGCGTATGTCGCTGGAGAGACTTGAACAGAACTTATCTAAGCAAATTTGTCCCTCTGACACTATTGCAGAAACTGTGATGATCATTGCACTGTGCCCATGCTTCATATCTATGTAGCCTCACACCTTACGAGCAACAGCATTTTGGCTGCCAGACTGCACCCTATTGTTTTACACCGCCGCAGATTTAAAATGGGTCACTTGACGTCATTTTAAATCCGCGGTGGTGTAAAATAGGCTTGCTGCTGCCTTTTGCTCTTTGTTCGCCCAGGAGTCGATCACTCAGATATGTATCTTCATGCTTCTCTTGGTCAGCAGGCAGCGGAATGGGGATCTAATACAGACTCGCTGCATGCTACTTGCTTGTGCAGCTTGTGAGCTGCACTGGTCAACTGCACAGAATCACTGCAATCAGTGCTACATCATGACTGGCACATGCCAGCTCCAGTGCCGACTTGCACTTGCAATTGGTGCACAGAGGACTAAACCGATACTCTTAAACCTTGTAATCAGTGCCAAAGCAGCATTCGTTTCTCCAAGTTGGTCATCGAGTCCGAGAGCAGCTTCCGGAGCAGCTTCCTGGCTTGCAGCATGCTTTCCAGGAGACTCAAGTGCACTCAGGTGTACAGGCCTTGCAAAGGCACCATGTGCGTATCAGGCAGTGCTAAGCAAAGTTGAATGGCCCACATGTTTTTTGCACAACAGCATCACGAAGGCAGTCTGCCAAAACAGCTCTTGGAGGCGATTGCAGCAAGTCTCAATTCCAACAGCAAAGGTTATTGGCGTAACAGTCAACAGCTCCATAAGACAGCTGTCCATCATGTCCAGAGCATGAGCGTTATCACTGACTTGGGTTGGCAGTTTCAGTGTCTCTGCTGATCGTGATCTGGTAAGCTCACATAATTTGCATAAAGCACACTTGTTGCGTGACACCCGTCCAAGCTAAACTAGCTTCACTGTAACTGAGCTTGAGAAGCTCATGTCATCAAGCGCTGTTGAACATTGTTGCTGCTGGCCATACAGGCTGCAATGATTCTGACTCAGTGCTGCTAGCACAGTGCCACTGCTGGACCAAACGCATCAGCAAGGGGAAGCTGGCTGTGCACCCTGCTAAACAATTGCACAACTCCACTGGGCTACTTCTCATACACATGGTCTATCAAAATGACTGACATTCTTGCAAAGCCTGCACATTCTGTAGACAATCTCATCATAGCAGCATTGTTTCATCACGTGCTATGTCGCAGCGGTAGAGTGCATTTAGCAGCAGCAGCTCATAGAGCATGCACAATCCTCAGTAGATAGCGCCTGTCTGATCTGTCATGATCTGCCACAGCCTCTTCCTGAACTTTTGATCTCTAGCAACTGCTGGCAAGCGTGATTCCCTACCGCTGACATAGTACTTGCCTGTTTCCTTGGCCAGACTCGGGTCAGTAGCCAGCTTGAATTCAAAGTCTGCATCCTGCAAGCATATGCATAGCTCAAGCCCTCATCCGCCACCAGTGTCTGAAGCCATCAAAAAATGTAAGCCCCTAAGTTGCACGGTGAACTTGAAATGAAACTCAAAAAAAATTCAGCTGGTGAGTAGATGCTGCAGCGTACTTACCATTCTGACAGGCAGACATGCAGCAACATGCAACAGCTAATTCAGGCAGTACTGCAAGCAGCAATTGTACAACATGCAGGGTTTGAGTCAAGATTTGCTGATCATGGCAGAGTCGAAGTTCCAAATCTGGCAAGTGCTTGCAGTTGGCTTGTGCTGACAATGACTAATCGCTATTGCGCTGTGCACAAGACTTGTGTCATACCTTGACATCAATGCCGCAGGCTCCCCAGCCTACATCATGCACAGTCACACTGTAACTTCATGACATGTACTATCCATGTGCAGCCACATTTTTGCTCCCCATAAAACTCTGGAATGCAGAGTCTACCTCAAAGCACAAACACCTGCAGTCTGGTATGAGTGTCATGTCACATGTATAAAGTATGTGAGCAATTTAACTACAACAGGCATAGAATCAGGCTAATCACTGCAATGACTCAAGCAAGGTGTACAATTTGCAGTTTCACATTCTGTTTGCAATAGCATCCACTCCATGCTTGTACTGCGCGAAAGTGCCTGGGGAACCAAGAAGATAGCAACAAAGAAGGACACAAAAAACTGTGTGGTTTCAGATACAAGCCATACTCAGCCAAAGCTTCTGCGAGGTTGCTGGCGTTTCATGCGGACAAACTACACTGTTGGATAGCCTCACTGTGGATAGCATGATAGCGTTGATATGGCTGACCTGCTATCAGCATCTTGGTGTTGACAGTGCCAGGATCAAGGCAGTTGACAGTCACACCCTTTGGCTTCATGCGCTCTGCCAAGTCGCAAGTAAACATCATGCTAGCCAGTTTGGACAAAGAGTAGCTGTTATGACTGCTGAAGCCCTTCTCCTGTAGCAAGAGTACTTTTCATGACATGAAGTACTACAATCTCAGATGTCAGATGTACTACAGCTGCAATCCTCTTGCACTCTTTTTGGTGCGCAGTTGGTCTGTCAGTCGAAATGCAGACCGGCTGTCTATTTGGTGTCCAAAAATGGCCAACCAATCATGAATTAGATGTCCATACATGAGCTGTAACAGCCATTCTTGCATTCAGCAGCGCATGTGCAAGGGGATTTCATGTGCAACATCATGCTCAGGTATGGCATAGTGACGTGACTTCTCCTGCGGCACTTAGTGATGTACATGCCAGAAAAGATGGGCAACAGGCTTACCTGCTGCAGGTTGTCAAAGTCTATTGAGCTGCCTGCTGAAATGGATGATACGTTAACAATGCGGTCAGTGACGATGTCCGATAAAAGCGATGTCAACAGGAAGGGTGCAAGGACATTGACGGCCCAGGTCATCTCATAGCCATCCTCAGAGAGTGATCTTTGAGTCTCAAACACCCCAGCGTTGTTGATAAGAACATCAATATTTTTGTGGTCGGCCTTGACTGCTTCTGCAAACTTCCTGATCTGTGAGAGGGACGCAAGATTATATGTATAAGAGGAAATCTTGCCGCCCTTGGCCTCCAGATCTCTTTGTGTTGTGGTCACTTTTTCCTTGGTTCTGCAAGTAGCTGCATTCTGTGCCCGGCCTGCAACCGTGAACACAACAAGCACACACAGTGGCCAAGATTACTCAGCATCGTGAGTCACCTGCCGTGGACAAGCACATTGGCTCCTGCAGCAGCTAATTTTGATGCTGTGTGCCGACCAATGCCGTCAGTGCTTCCGGTGACCAGATACGTCCCTGACACCTCTCTGTCAACAGACCACCCGCTCAGTTCGTTATGACGACCGGTCACGTCAACAGAGCCGGTCTCATGTGTTCAGGCGCCGGTGCAACATCTCACCCGTGTTTCATTGCGGCACCAATTGCAAGGGACATACGTGAGCGACATATGGCTCTCCGCTGAACAGGCAGAAGCCTGTGCAGTCGGACTCTCTCGGTCAGCAACCTCATTAGCCTGGGTGCATTGCAAGGCAAAAGCAATTCCCTCACGGTTGTACTTGGACGATGAGCTTGACGCAAGCAGCTTGGTGCCAAGCAACTCTGCGTTGGTTTCGGAGCTGGTCATACCATTCGAATTTGTACTTCAATGCTGACCTCTGACCACCTAGAGGCTCAAACAAAGCTTTCAGCGGCACTCTGCTGATGCACATCAGAGTTGTCAGCGTCTGAGACTGTGACCTGCTGATGAAAACAACGCTGGGCAATCAAAAACAAAGTGCTGCTCGTCCTCCACATAATCCAATGACTTGCACACTAGACACAGCCTGTCTGTCCTATCTAGGTGAACACCGT